>Ga0268256_1000327_pt1 | contig 46764 bp, 47 predicted proteins | sample AgamicAtAmrz_FD_200247 | JGI IMG/M metagenome (GOLD analysis project Ga0268256, IMG submission 200247) | Agave microbial communities from Guanajuato, Mexico - At.Am.rz (v2) (version 3) | ecosystem: Host-associated > Plants > Roots > Rhizosphere | place: Guanajato, Mexico | collected 2012-06-07 | reverse complement strand
GCCATCACCGCGAGTTCGGCCGCCGCGACCGCGGTGCCGCGGTCGTTGTGCGGGTGCACCGACAGGATCAGCGAATCGCGGCGCGCGAGGTTGCGGTGCATCCATTCGATCTGGTCCGCGTAGTAATTCGGCGTGCCGATTTCCACCGTGGCCGGCAGGTTCACGATCGACTTGCGTTCGGGCGTCGGCTGCCACACGTCGAACACCGCGTCGCACACTTCCTTCGCGAAATCGAGTTCGGTCGCGGTAAACGTTTCCGGGCTGTACTGCAGCGTGAATTGCGTGTCGGTCGCCGCATCGGCGCACCGCTTGATCGTGCGCGCCGCGTTCACCGCCAGCTGCTTCACGCCGTCGCGATCGAGGTTGAACACGATCTTGCGGAATTCCGGCGCGGTCGCGTTGTACAGGTGCACGATCGCGCGCTTCGCGCCGCGCAGCGATGCGAAGGTGCGCTCGATCAGGTCGTCGCGCGCCTGCGTCAGCACTTCGATCGTCACGTCGTCGGGAATGTGGCCGCCCTCGATCAGTTCGCGGACGAAATTGAAATCGGTTTCGGACGCGGACGGGAACGCGACCTCGATCTGCTTGAAGCCGATCGCCACCAGCGTCTTGAACATCCGCATCTTGCGCGTGGCGTCCATCGGTTCGAACAGCGCCTGGTTGCCGTCGCGCAGGTCGGTGCTCATCCAGATCGGCGCCTGCGTGATCGTGCGCGACGGCCACGTGCGGTCGGGCAGGTTGACGGGCGTGAACGGTCGGTATTTCGTCGCGGGGTTCTTCAGCATCATGATGCCGGTCCTCGGTCTGTTTGTCGGTGAAGCGCGGCGCGGCGGCCATCGGCGTGATGAGCCGGTGGAGTTGCCCCTGTAATACCGGACACAGCATCACACTAAGGTTGCTGAATCCATCGAGCGCCGAAACTCGCGAGGCGAGCGGTATTTCAGCGCGCTATGGGGATGCTTCTCGTTGCAATGCTCGAACGCGATGGCCAGGTTGCGTGCAGCAGTCGCTGCGTCCGGCTTCGGCATGAAGGCGACGTAGTCGCGCTTCATCGTCTTCACGAAGCTCTCGGCCATCCCGCTACTTTGCGGGCTGCACACCGGCGTGGTCAATGGCTTCAGGCCGATGGCCACTGCGAACCGGCGCCTGTCGTCGGCCGTGTAGCCCGAGCCGTTGTCGCTTAGCCATTCGATTTCGCAGTCAGTTTGCAGCGCGCCGTGGAAGCGATTTTCGACTGCTTGAAGCATCACGTCACGCACCATGTCGCCGGTGTAACCACCCGTGGTCGCGGCCCAGCTCATGGCTTCCCGATCGCAGCAGTCCAATGCGAAGACGACACGCAAAGGGGCACCGTCATCGCAGCGGAATTCGAACCCGTCCGAGCGCCAACGGACGTTGCTTCTGTCCACCGCGACCCGGCCATCGTGTCGACGCGTTGAGGAGGCGTGACGAGGTCGGCACTCGAGCAGCAGGCCGTGACGACGCATGACGCGATACACCCGTTTTGCATTGACGCGAGGCTGACCGAGCGCATCCCGGCTTCGCCTCAACAACGCCCATGCGCGCCGGTACCCGTACGTGGGCAGGTCGGCCACCAGGTCGCGCAGTTCTACGACGAGCGGCATGTCATCCAGGACGGGTGTCTTGCGCCGGTCGACCCATTCAGCCGAGCGCTTCGATTTGACCGCGAGATTCGAGCGCGACACACCCAGGACTTCGCAGACCGTCTTCAACGGTCGTCCCCCGGCAGCAATGGTGAGCGCGCAATCAATTTTTTGCCCGACCATACTCCACTGCCTCGCGGAGAATTTCCACTTCCATCGTTTTCTTTCCCAGCAGCCGCTGGAGTTCGGGAATCTGCTTCATCGCTTCGGCTAGATCCGAGGCCGGCACCACCTGTTCGCCGGAACCGACCGCCGACAGGCTTCCATCCTGGTAGAGCTTGCGCCAGGCGAAGACCTGATTCGCGTTCACCTGATGGCGACGGGCAACCCCGGAAACCGTGGCGCCGGGCTCGAAGGTCTCGCGCACAATCGCGAGTTTCTCTTCGACAGAGCGCCGCCGACGCTGCTCCGGCTGGGTCAGAATTTCGATGGATTCTACGTTGTGACTGGGCTTAAACATAGGCAGAAGACTACCTCATAATTTAAGCGTTACCCCATGTCCGGTTTTCTCGGGGCCGGCCCATTACCCTCCTCAGAGCATCTTAGCGCCATTGCGCGGCACTAAACCTACCGCAACATTGTTCAGCCAGTCTCGCGTTGACACTATCGGATCCTGCCGCCGGCTAGAGAGACCGTCGGGCTGAAAATCTGGCGCGTGCTGAGGGCCGCAACTCACCTTGCCTTCGAGCCGTAAAAATACGTATAATACGCATAATACGTATTAACTGTATCAGGAGGCTGTCATGCCCACCATCACCGCCACCGATCTGGCGCGCCACACTCGCCAGATCCTCGACCAAGTTGCCCGTCAAGGCGAGACCATCGTGGTCGAACGCAACCAGATCGTGATCGCGCGCCTGGTGCCCGCCGGACCCGCGATGAGCGCCGCCCAGGCGCTCGCCGGTCTGCCGATGATCGGTGCCGAGGACGCGGCCCGTTGGCTACAGGACAGCCGCACCGGCTTCGAAGACGGAGTGCGTGACCCGTGGGCGTGATCATCGACAGCTGCGTGTGGGTCGGGCTCGCCGGCGGAATGGTCGCGCCGCGCGCGGTGATCGAGGTAGCCGGCGATGCGCCGGTGTTTATCTCGACGATCTCGCTCGGCGAACTGGCGTTCGGCGTGCACTCCTGCGCGGATGCGGCCGAGCGCGCGCGCCGCGCCGCGCACCTGCGTCAGCTCGAGCGCCGGCCTGTGCTGGACATCACGCGCCACACCGCGGCCGCGTTCGGCGTGCTGGCCGCCGCCGTCAAGCAAACCGGTCGCTCGCCGCGGCCCCGCTACAACGACCTGTGGATTGCCGCGCAAGCGATTGAACACGGCTACGCACTGATGACGCTGAATGTGGCGGATTTTGCGGACCTACCGGGACTGAGCGTGATAGTGCCGACGAGCGCCGGCACCAGTTGAATGGGATCACCAAACCAGCCATAGGCACTGACATCCGCCTCGACTAGACGTGCTTGCATAGCAAATCAAAACCGCATCCGCACCCCGGCTCCGATGCCATTTCCTGATGAGGCATGCGTAATCGTGTCATAGCGCCACGCCACGTAGATGTCTGTGCGCTTCGACAGTGGGTAGTCGTAGCCCAGCGCGAACGTCGACCATCGGATGCCGGAACCGGTGACAGGACGCCGCCGCGTGCCCGCCCACGACAGCAGCATACTGCCCATTCCGAATCGCGCGCTTGCTCCCACCTGCACGGTGTCGTCGGTCACGTTGCTATTGTTGCTCACCCGCTCGTACTGGAACATGAGCTTCGTTGTGTGGATCCGATAGGCACCGCCGACAAGCCATGCCGTTTGTGCCGTCGCACCATTCAGAAAAAGCGACGCTGTGTGCAGACTTTGCACTGCGGCCGTTGCCGAAAACGCACCGGCGAAGTAAAGCACGTTGGCACTATAGTTCGCCTGCCCAGTGTGGCCGGCCACACCCGCATTGCTATAGAGCAGGCTTCCAGAAAGTCCTCCAATCTCCGGTGTCTGATACAACACCGAACTGTCGATCGCCGTATCGCTTTGCACGGAAGCCGCCCCCATGGCCGAGCCCAGATAACCGCGTGAGATCATCGGCGAAAACGCGAACGAGTTACCGAATGGATTGAAGAGTAACGTGGAGACGAACAGGGGTGCCGTATTGCGCCCGACCGTCACCTCCCCAAAGCGTCCGCTCAGTCCGACAAAGGCATTGCGACCGAAGAATGACTGACCATTGAATGAGCCGAGCTGACCAGCGTTGACTCTGAAAAAGCTCTCCAGCGTGAACACCGCCTTCATGCCGTGGCCAAGATCTTCCGATCCCGACACGCCCCAATATGACGTCGTCATCCCGCCTGAGCCTACCTGCCAGGCACTGCCGGCCGCGCCTGGCGCATGCGTTTCGCCAACAAAGGCGTCGATCAAACCGTAAAGCGATACCGAAGACTGGGCGTGGACGACGCCCGGGATGCTCCACATCCCAACCGAAACAGCGCAAGCGCGCACCAAGCCCCAAACTATCTTCCGCATAGGTTCTCCTCCTCGTTGTTCGAATCGATCGCGCGCAACCGGGGCGACGCGTCTACGCGGACACGACGCGCGCGAGCGGCCGACCGTGCTCGGCCAATGCGATGGCCACCACGAGTTCATCCGGCGCAGGAGAATCCGGCACAATCAGCGATGCAGTATCGAAGTGATCGAAGTTCCACATGTCAACCGCGCCATGCAGCGGGATGTCCAGGCACGCACCCGCGGCGCCGCGCTTTGTGACCGACGGAATGAGCGAGGTAGTCCCCGGTAGACAGGCACGTATCGCCTTGCCCATTCGTGGATGTAACAGCGCGGCCGCACACTCGAGCGGCACGGCCGTGCCCACCAAGGCGGCCTTGCCGTACACTTGAATGGCCCGGCGTTGCACACCCAGTGCACATCGGGCGTGCTCGGTCAGCGACGTCCCCAGCTCCGCACCGAGCTCGTACAGAGGCTCAAGAGGATCATCTATTCGCCAGATCTGCCGTGACAGGACCGCAGCTGCAATGGCCTGGCGGTGGGCTGGATAGATCGCGGTGTTCAACTCGGCGCGCCGCTCAACCAGATGCACCACGATCTTTGCGACTTGAACGCTCACGGGGTTACCTCCGTGGCCACTGCGTGCTCGCCCTGCAACAGGCGCGCCGTGGGAAACGCGCCGCGCGCCGACTCGTAGGCGCGTGCGGCACGCAGTACGAGTGCATCCGCGTGCAGGCGCCCAACGATCTGCACGCCCGTGGGCAAACCACCGGGCAGGCCGCACGGCACGCTCGCGGCAGGCAACCCGGTCTGGTTGCACCACGATGTCTGCTGAGGTGCCGTCAGCAGTGTCTTCGGCAACCCGGGCACCGGCAGTGGGCCGCAGTGAAACACCGGTGTCACGAGCAAGTCGTAGCGCTCGAAGAACGCAGCCATCTCGACACCCAGCAGATGACGTGCACGCAACGCACCGGCAAGTTCTGGCGCGGTGACTTGCAGACCGGACTCCACAAGGACCTGTACGTCCGAGTCGAGCTGTGCACGTTGCGCCTCGCTCATCGCACATGCACGTTGCGCAAAGAACACTGACCACTGAATCGCGTGCATGCGACTGTCCAGATAATTGGCCAGCGGCTTCACATCGACTTGCTCGACGTGCGCACCCAGGGCCTCGAATACATCCGCGGCCTGCGCGACGCTTGCAGCGACCATGGGGTCGACCGTCACGCCCGCAATGCCAGGGCAATACGCCACGCGCAGCCCGGCGACGCCATCCTCCAATCCAATGCGATAGTCCACCGGGCGAACTGACTCTGACCGCAAAGGATCGTGCGCTCCCGATGCAACGCTGAGCATCAACGCGGCGTCACGCACATTGCGCGCAATTGGCCCGAGCGTGGACAGTCGGGTCCAGGAGCCGGCTACGCCGGTCGGCACGAGATCGAGCGTGGGCTTAAAACCTACGACGCCGCTCCAGCACGCCGGCACACGAATCGACCCGCCGCCGTCGGTGGCCAGCGACAAAGGACCCATGCCAAGCGCGACCGCAACTGACGAGCCGCCGCTGCTGCCACCCGGCGTCACGCGCCGATCCCAAGGATTGCGGGTAATGCCGGTGAGCGGGGAGTCCGTCACAATCTTGTTACCGTATTCCGATGTCGTCGTTTTTCCGAACAACAATGCCCCGGCACGGCGCAGGTGCGAAACCGCAGGCGCATCGCTACGTTGCAGTGTGTCCGGGCTCGTCAATGAGCCATACCGCGTCGGGAACCCTTGTACATCGATGAGATCCTTGACCGATACCGGCACGCCATCGAGTAGCCCGAGCGGCTCACCGCGCATCCAGCGCTGCTCCGATTCGCGCGCTGCCTGCAACGCCATATCTGCATGGAAGCTGCACATGCAATTCACGAGCGGATCAAACTGCTGGATGCGCTCCAGCACTGCCTCCATACACTCACGCGGCGACAGTGCATGACGTCGATACTCGACAAGCAACGTCTCTGCACTCATCATGGATATATCGTTCATATCGTACTCCTTAGTGATATAGAAAAAGTAATGACGGGATGTCGTGACCGCTTTATCCCCGACAGGTCGGTAAAATCGGTCCGACCGAATCCAAAAGCGAAAAACTATTATCCGCCTGCGCCTGAGCGATGCGCGTCATGCATGTGACGTGATCGGCCACTCGGCTCACGCCCGTCTTACCGCGCGGCAAATTCAGCGAAATGCCCGACAACGCCGCCTTGACACGCATGACCTCGACGCTGCCAGCGTCTTGCGCGGCCTGCGCAAAGAGTCGAATGCCCGCGTACGTGCATTCCCCGTGAGGCAGCATCACCGCATAGGGGCCTAACCGCGGCGCACGGGTGTTGGCCACGCGCGCGGTGTAGCGCGCAAGAAAGCGATGATTTTCAGCACTATCGATGCTCATAAAGTACGATGACACACCGATGGCGCCCGTTGATGCGCCCGCAGTTGCAATCGATAGCGATTCGTGCGCGATGTCCGTGACCAACTGCGGCCTCATCGCAAACGACCGATACTGTTTGACAAACGTGACCGGATCATCGCCGATGCTGTGCCATACCAGTTGCGGCTGCTGTGCCGCAATTCGTTGAAGCACGGCACCGTAATCGCGCGTGCCGAACGGCAACCAGTACACGTTCAACAAGCGGCCACCGTGGCGAGATACGGCCGCCTCCAGCGCGGGCACCAGCACCTTGCGGTTGCTGCCGACGTCCGAGACGACCGCGCTGACACTCTTTCCACCACCACGCATGAGCCACGTAATGAGCGGTTCAACCCGCTGAGCAACACTCAGACCGGTACTTAACAACAGCGGATCACAGCGACCCTCGTCGAAATTCGGATAGACGACAAGACGCGCGGCCGTCTTAGCGGCCTGCAGCGCCGCCTCGCGCTCGGACGGCAGCACCATGCCTGTGAGCATCGCCACTTCGTCACGCATCAATAGCTGCCTGGCCTTCTCGAGCGTCACTGCCGTCGACATCTGCGTATCTTCGACGGCCAGTTCGAGCGGTCGCCCAAGCAGTCCGCCAGCAGCGTTGATTTCCTCAATGGCGAGCATCGCACAGTGCCGATTGGTTTCCCCGACCCGGGTAAGTGGACCGCTCAACGGCGCAAGCAATCCGATCTTGATCGGCGCTGCTGCTCGGACAAGATTCGGACAAACGGCGGCGCTGAACACCCCAAGCGCGCCCCAAAGGGCAGATCGCGAAAAGTCACGTCGATTCATGTAGGTTCTCTTTCAACAAACGCAGCTTGCGAATCAGCCGTTCGTTCAGCAGCAGGTGACAAGAATTGGGCCAACGGGTGCGCGCTGTCCGTTCCGCGATGCGGCTCGATTTTTCCCGCATGGGCGAGCCGCCCGTTCTTGAGCACAATGCATCGCTGCGCGCAGCGCAAGACGAGGTCAAGATTCTGTTCGACAAGCAGCACCGCCAGCTTCGAACGACGGCACAGCACCGGGATCACATCGCCGATCAGCTCGACAAGATTGGGTTGCACGCCGTCAGAAGGCTCGTCCAGCAACAACAGTTTCGGTCGACCACACAAGGCACGCGCGATAGCCAGTACCTGTTGCTCGCCGCCCGACAACGTCCCGCCATGTTGCGAGAGCCGCGTTTTCAATACCGGGAAATACTCGAACACCTCATCCAGAATCTCGGCATCGCCGGCCGCTGCGGTTCCCATCATGAGGTTCTCGCGCACCGTGAGCTTCGGAAAAATCCATCGCCCCTGCGGCACCAGCCCGATGCCCAGTCGAGCGATTTCATGCGCGCGCATGCTGTTGATGACGTGCTCGCCAAAGCGAACCTCGCCGCTCACGTGCGGCAAAAAGCCCATGATCGCTTTCACAAGCGTCGTTTTTCCCGCTCCATTGCATCCGAGCACTCCGACCACTTCGTTGGGCTGAACGGCAAGCGTGATCTGGTGCAAGACAGCGATGTCGCCGTATCCGGCCGACAGATTTTCAATGTGCAGCATGACTTACCCCCTGCCCCAGATAAATGCGTCGGACTTCCTCGTCCTTCGCAATGTCGTCGTAGCGCCCTTGGCGAACGATTTGGCCGCGGTGCATAACCCACGTCTCGCAATCAAGCGACTGCACGAAACGCAGGTCATGTTCGATGGCAAGTACCGCACACTGCTCACGCAGGCGGTGGATGAGATGCACAAGCCGCTGAGCATCAGTGGCGGATAAACCCGCAGCGGGCTCGTCGAGCAGCAACAATGCGGGGCGACACATCATCGCCATGCCGATCTCCAACCACTGGCGCTCGCCGTGTGGCAGATGCATCGCCAGCATGTCGGCTTGCGCGGCAAGGCCGATTTGCTCGAGAACGCCATCGAGGTCCCGCGTCGAAAACGCCTGTCGATTCGACACACCGAGCGCGGCCACTTCGAGGTTCTCGCGTACGCTCATCGTCTGGAAGACATTCGTTCCCTGGAATTTCCGTACGACGCCACGCCTGCAGTATTGATACATCGGTCGACCGGTCATTCGCTCGCCCGCCAGATACAGCTCGCCAGCCCCAGGCACAATCGCGCCCGACATCAGCCCAACCAGCGTGCTTTTTCCAGCACCGTTCGGGCCGATGACGCAAAGCAAGTCTCTCGCGCCAATTTCTACGTCAACGCCCGCAATCGCGTTAATGCCACCGAATGCACGGTACAGTCCAACACCTTTGATGATCGGTGCGTTCATTACGACCCTCCTTCAACGCGCTGCGCACAAGAGCGCGGCATGCGTTTGAGCGATATTCCAGTGAATTGGCGCAGTCCCTTGAGCATGCCCCCCAGACGCACACCGTTCGGCAGGCAAAGCACGCACGCGAGAAAAACTGCGCCGAGAATAAGCGGCCACCACTGTGTGCTCAGACTGGACGCACCATGCTTGAGTAGCGTCAGGCCGACAGCGGCGAGCACGGGACCGCCCGATGAGCCACGTCCGCCTATGGCAACCCAGAGGATGACTTCGGTGGCCAATACCGGTGAAAACACATCGGGCGCAACAACGCCGGCGGTTGCTGCCATCAAGCAACCCGCCACCGCGGCCAACACCGCCGAGGCCATGAACATCAACAGGAGATGCCAGGATGTGTGATATCCGCACGCCAGCGCACGCCATTCGTTCGTCGAGATCGCCGCGAGCACCTTCCCGTATCGGCTGCGACAAAGCAGCCACACCACCCCAAGCAGCCCAACGAGGATTATCGCGACGGCATACCAGGACGCGACTGGGCTGCTCAAATCGAGTGTGTGTCCCGCAAGCTGGAAGGACAGCCCCGGAATACCGAGCAAGCCCGTGTCTCCGCCTGTCACCGACTGCCAGCTCGTTGCAAGCTGCTGCGCGATAATCAACACTGCCATGCTGAGGATGGCAAAGAAATGCAGCCTCACCCCTGCATACAGCAAGAAGTAACCGAGAACGGCCGCCGCGACCGCAGCACAGGCAAGGCCGGCGAGAAATCCGAATAATGGCGTCTGCCCAAACTGGACCGTAGTCACGGCGAAGCCGTATGCTCCAATGCCGAAGAAGGTCGTGTGACCCAGCGTCAGTACACCGGCACGCCCCCACAGTAGGTCATAACTGAGCGCCAATATCGCCAATACGAGTGCATCGCGTATCACGGTGAGTTGATACGCCCCAACGACAAGCGGCAGAATCGCGCCGACCACAACGATCGCAAAACCGGTCATAACCGGAGACACATCGCTGCCGCTCAAGGCGGGTTGTGACAACCAAGTCCGCGCACGAGAAAAATGACGATCGAACATTGCCTTACCCCTTTCCGAGAAGCTGATGCGCCGCACTAAAGCCGGGGAGCAGACCCTGCGGCCGGAAACGAATCAGGACAATGGATACAATCAGAACGATCGCCGACGCGAGCGACGGATCAACGCGATAGCTGAGCAAGGTCTCGATCGTGCCGACAAACGCGCTGCCGAGTATGCTGCCAGCCACCGAGCCGATCCCCCCCAGCACGATCACGAAGAACGCCTTGGCAAGATAGGACACCCCGAGATGGGACTCCACCGACACCATGGGCGCCACCAGAACACCGGCGAGCGAAGCGAGCGCGGCGCCACCACAAAAGGCCACCCGATTCAGCCTTCTGGTATTGATACCGACAGCTTCGGCCATCGCCGGATGTTGAATGACTGCACGCAGCTTCGTACCAAAACGCGTGCGCGTGAACAGCACCCAGCATCCAGCGGTAACAGCCAGTGCCACACCGATCACGAACATCCGATAAGCAGGATAGCTACCGCCCGGCACTTCAACGGTTGCATTGAACGGCGCATAGACCAGCATCGGCTGAGTGCCGAAGACGAGCTCGATCGCCTTCTGAACGATCAGACTGACTGCGTAGGTCGCCAGTAGCGTATCCAGTGGACGGGTATAGAGCAGTCGGATGACGAAGCGCTCGAGACACCAACCGAGCCCCGCGCCGACAATCGGCGCGGCGAGCAGCGCAGCCCAGAATGCGTGTTGACCTCCCACAGACTGCGCAACCGCCAATGTATAAGCCCCCATCGTCACCCACTCGGCATGCGCGAGGTTCACGATATCCATCAGGCCGAACACGATCGCAAGGCCCAATGCCACAAGCGTAAGCACGCTAACGTAACTAAGAATGTTTAAGATCGTCGCCATTACTCCAAATCCTGTATTCAATGACCGCCCAACCCACCCAGCCCGCGCTAGGCATGTGACAGCGAAGCCCACCAAGACGACACAGAGCTGACGCATGTCGCCACCCAAACTAAGTAATGCTTAGCCTTCAGACTAAGAAATACTTAGCAAAAAGTCCATTAAAAATCAAGAAACTCTTAGGATGCGTCGGACCTTATCGACATCCTCGATCTTTCCCAAGCGTCTCAGAGAGGCAAGACTACGCTCGGGCCTGAGCCAGGAACAGCTCGGCATTGAAGCCGGGATTGATGAATTCTCGGCAAGCGCGCGCGTGAATCAGTACGAGACCGGCAAACACGCGCCCAAGCTTCAGACGGCCCACCGTCTCGCCCAAGTACTCCACGTCCCAACCAGCTTCCTATATGAAAGCAATGACCTCCTTGCGCGGCTTCTCGTCGCGGCCGCACCGCTCCCGCAGGACAGCCTAGAAGCACTTCTCGAATACGCCGAGCGACTGTCACGAACCGCCGCCTCCTGATTCCCGACAACACCGAGACTAAGAGTTACTTAGCAAACCGGGCAATCGATTCCTGGACACTTGACGCATGTCCAGCGACTCGACCGTCACCTCTGTGTTTTCAAAACGCCTGAAGCAGGCGCGGTTGCGTACCGACCTCACCCAGGAACAGCTTGGCATTCTGGCTGGAATCGACGAATTTTCCGCCAGCGCTCGCGTCAACCAGTACGAGAAGGGCAAGCATGCTCCAACCGTACAGACCAGCCAGCGGCTCGCCCGAGCGCTTCTCATTCCGACAAGCTTCCTGTACGAGGAGGACGACTTGCTGGCCAACCTTCTCCTAATTGCTGGGCGACTGAGCAAAGAAAAGAAGCGGGCCCTAGTCGCCGCGGCAGAATCGCTCGCGCAAGAATAGCCCGTCACTCCCGTCGGTGAATAGCCCAACCACTGCGCACTTTATCAGGGCCCTTGGAGACGAAGTTCGCACACGTCGCCAAACAAAGAAACTTACCCAAGTAGGCCTCGCGACGCGGGCCAACGTCCATCCGAACACGATCTCTTTGGTCGAGCGTGCCCAAATAGTCCCCAAGATCGACGCTCTGCTTGCGCTTGCTGCAGCCCTCGATACCTCTCTTTCGCAATTGGTTAAAGCAGCAGAGACTCGGGCAGACCTTCGCCAGACCCCGTCGGCCTCACACAAACAACAACCATGAGCCTCTCGCCGGCGGCGATCAACCACTCGTTACTTACAAGCCGTTCACCAACGATCGCCGCTGCTTTGGAATAAACCTCGCCGGCCTCGACCTGACGCAATGAACCGCCTCGGAGATCGCTCGGACCGGCACGTGCGCTGCTTCGGTCCTGACGTCTATTTATCATCATAAATTTACGATCGAATATCTCACCCGGTCAAGCAACAAAATGTCAGCGTTTACCCCGGCAATTCCCTCCAGGCTCCCGCCTACTACCCTCACGAAAAGCATACCCACTCTCATTTATTTAATTTATTGTAATTAATAAGCCCATTGTGGCTGATATGTCGTGAACTTCGGCAAGCATCCGCAGACCATGCGATGGCGGAACCGTGCTGTCGGTGGATGCCGCCTCAGGACGCGTCGCGGCTCATCTGCGTATCGAGTTCGGAGTCGAGCACAAGCTTTTGCCTCAACGCGGCATGTACTTTCCGCAGTTGTGCCTCAGCCTCGTCCATATGCGCGGCCATCAAGCGCTCCACTGCCTGAGCATCGCGCCGCCGTGCAGCCTCGAGAATTGCACAGTGCGCAGCGAGCGTCGTACGGCCGAACGCCTGATAGTCACGCTGCGTGACGTTGCCCGCCACAATCACCAGCGAGTGCAGCATCTGATTGATGATCCGGCAAAGGCACCGCAAAAACGCGTTCGGATGAGCCGCGGCCAGCACGTCGTGAAAATGGATATCCTCGCAGCGCTGATCGAGCGCCTGCTCGTGACCGGCCACAAACGGCTCGCACACTGAAATGCTGCGCTCGAGTGCTTCGAAATCTGCATCCGTCAAATGCGCTACTGCGCCAGCAGCGACAATCGGCTCGAGCGTGCGTCGCACTGCATAGAGTTCCTCGAGCGTGACGTTCTCGAAGAACAAATAGTTCTGCAGTGCTTGGAATGCCCGCGCAAGCGGCACACGCGTAATTGTGGCGCCTCCCTCGGGGCCTGTACTGAGGCTCACGAGTCCCTGCACTTCCAGTGCCTTGAGCGCATCGCGCATTGAGCCGCGGCTCACGTTGAACATCTGCTGTAGCTCAGCTTCCTTGTTCAGGCGCTTGCCCGGGCGCACCCGCCCGTCGTTAATCCAACCCTTGATCAGCTCGGCCACCTGATCGCCCCGCTTGGTCGTACGCGGGCCGCGTTTGTCCGGCGGCATAGATTGCGTCTTACGCGTTGCTCGTTGTCGTCCTGCCATGTTAGTCACGTCCGTGGTTGGCCAGCGTCATCCAATATCGGCGCATTATCGGGCATCCCTGTCGCCGCTGGCGAAAATCCGTGGCCGGCCTCACCCCAACGCCACCCTCCCTAGGTTGGGAGGTAGCCAACCCTCCCTCAGATACCTACGCTGCATGTCAGACGGCATGGACGCCGCGCAAGCATGTCGTCCATGCCACGCCATCGGCCGGCGCGCGTGCGCCATTCGGAACGATCGGACATGCCAGACGCTCTGCAAACATCACAACCGCGCCATGAGGTCGCAACGCTTAAGGCGGCCCTGGCAGCCTCCGGGCTGGATCTCGATCGACTGTGCGCGCAAATACGCGCACATCGCGACGAAGCGGATCGTACCGGACAAATTCCTGCAACGTTCTGGCAGGGCGATACCGTCCGCGCATTGAACCTGAATCTCGTGCCGAGCCAATTCGGAGGATGTCCCGCGGTGCAATCGCTCGCCTCACGCGTGATGCTGATGGAATATCTGGGCTACGCAGACGCCGCACTCGCGCTGGCCCTGCCCGGCCCAGGACTTGCCATGCCCCCGGTTCTCGCGCTCGCCAACGAACGACAGCAGGCAACATTCTTCGCCGGCTTTCACAACGACGCGCCACGCTGGGGTGCGTTTGCGATTACGGAGCCCGATTGCGGGTCCGACGCAACAGCCATGCGGACGTCGGCCCGAAAAACCGCGCACGGCTGGGTGCTTAATGGCACCAAATGTTTCATCACGAACGGCGCGCGCGCGAACACGATCATCACGTTCGCAACGATCAACCGCAACGCGGGCCGCTTCGGCATCCGGGCATTTCGCGTCGAGCACGACACGCCGGGGTTCTCGGTCGTGCGTGTCGAACATATGGCCGGGCTGCGGGCCAGCCAACTGGCCGTGCTGTCGTACAGCGATTGCGAAGTGCCTGACGACGCTTGCCTCACGCGCGACGACCAAGCGCCATTGAGCGATGCGTTTTCCGGCGCGCAACGGTCATGGGACTATTTTCGGCCGCTGCTCTCCGCAGTGATGGTCGGCACGTGTCGACGGGTACGTGACGAACTCGCAGCCTATTTCGAATCGGGCTCACATCCGGCCGACCTGCGATGCACTCCCGGGGACGTCGACGTGCATCTTTTGGATCTCGACCGGCATATCACGACTGCGCACCTGCTCTGTCATCACGCAGCATGGCTCGCAGACCAGGGCCATCAGAGCGCCATGCACGCCTCGATGGCCAAGGCATACGCCGCACGCGTGACAGCCCACGTCACTCGAACCGCACTCGCGCTCGTTGGGCTCGGCGGTATCGCGCATTGTCCATCGCTCGAACAATGCTGCCGAGACGCCAAGGCGTTCGACATCATGGAGGGGACCGGCGACATGCAGCGGCTGATGATCGCCCGCGCTGCCCAACGCGCGCCGCAATTGCCGTGGGAATCCACTTCAGACGCGCTTGCACATTCGGCCGCCTTGCCGCGTGCATAACCTCACCTACCCTTCATACCGGAGACGCTCATGACATCCAATTCCGTATCAAATCGCCCTGATGATATTGCTACCGCGCTCAAATCCTGTCTGCTATCAACGCTCGGCACGCACCTGAGCGCCGAGCTCATCGAGGGCGACACAAACCTCTTCGACCTTGGTGTCGATTCAATGAACATGACCGAGCTTCTGCTGCAAGTGGAGCAGCGCTTCAAGTTTGCGCTTGACCCCGAAGATCTGAGCAGCGACCTCTTCCTGCGATTCGACAACCTGGTTGCATTCGTCGCCTCCCATGTTTCCTCGAACTGAGTCCAGGGCTCCGGCTCCCAGGATCGTCGCCACCACTCAGTACATTCCATTCGCACGCAGCGCGCAGCCTACACGCACCGACGTGAGCTCGCCACTGCAGCAATGCCCCCTTGATTCCGTGATGCAAGCGGTCTATGGCGACACACTGCGCTGGCGTAATGAATGTGAGCCCCAACGCGCTCCGAAGGCGCCTTCGCCGCCTACGCTTTCAGACGAGCTCGCCGTAGCCGAGTCGAATCTTTCACTGTCCGACATGGCACTACACGCGGCACGCCAGTTGTATGACGGTGCCTCACAACTTCCCCGGCCAGACCAGATCATCGTTTGCTCGACCAGCTTCGAACACGATCTGGCATTGTCCTGTGCGGGACGTTTGCATCACGAGCTCGCATCGCGTCGGCCCCCATTCGCGATCGGGCAGCTTCAGGACGTCTCGTTTGCAACGGCGCTCGATCTCACGCTAGCCATGATGGATGCGGACACCGAGCTCAATACCGTCCTGATTGTCTCGGCCGAGCGCTGGCTCCCCCCTTTTTCTCGGCACGTTCACTTACACACGCTCCTCGCCGATGGAGCCGCTGCCGCGCTCGTGACACGCCATCCGACACCTGGCTGGCGCGTGCGCGGCCTGACCATCTGTACGCCGGCCACGCCCAGCAGCTCCAGCGTCATCGCAACGCCTGTCGATTCCGCCACGCTTATGGGCGCCATCAACAAGGCGCTGGCACGAGCTGCCTGTCAGGCCACACAAATGGACTGGATTGTCCCGGCGAAGACGGATAACCGACTATTGCGCAGTATCCGCACGCACGGTGACTTGCCGCTCGAGCGCATCTGGCTCGCAGATGACACGCCCGGCCATCTTTGCGCAGCACACACACCTGCGCGTCTTGATAGCCTCACACGGGCTGTCTCGCCGCGCGATGGCCAACATCTGCTTATATGGTCTACGGGATTTCACGGCCAAGTTGCCTGTGCGATTCTTCAATTCTGCGAAGCGCCATCATGAGAACGAGTCCCTTCTCGCTTTCCGCGGTCGCCCACAGTCTGCCGGCTCAAACCGTACACGTAAATCAGTGGGTCGAACGTTGCGGTCTGTCTGACGCGAGCGCTCGTGCACTGCGCGATCACGGTGTGGGGCAGTTCCACGACGCCGAGGGCGAGTCCCCAGCAAATCTGGCCGTACGTGCTATCACGACACTTTTGCGCGAAACCGCCACACCACGCTCAACAGTCGATGCCCTCATTCACACGCATACGATACAGACGAGCGCGCTCGCGCCACCTGCCAGTACAGCCCATTACATTCAACGCCATTGCGGACTGAACCTGGCATTGACGTTTTCCGTCACGCAGCAGCAGTGCGTGTCTCCGATGGCAGCCATCCGGGTGCTGCTCGCGCTTGCGGCGCGATACCCCACTATCGAGCGCGCCATCGTCGTGTGTGCGGATGTCATTGGTTCGGGCTGCGATCGACTTCGCGCGATCGGGGACTTGGCGCTGCATAGCGACGGCGCATGCGCGTTGCTACTTGAACGGGGGGCCGAACACAACGTCATCGCCAGTTTGCATCTATATACCGATGCGCGCTTCTTTCGCGGTACGGACGACACCTTGCAGCCGATTCCCGACGATCGGTATTACTGGTCCGCCTTTACCACCATGCGCGCAGCTATTCGCCAGGCAAACATCGCACCCGACGACATCGCGCACGTACTGCCTCATCACGTCAATCTGCCCGGCTGGGCACGGTTGATGGGAATGCTCACCATCCCCGAGGCGCGGCTATTCACCGCGAATTTCGGCACGGTCGGCCACGCATTCGGTGCGGATCCGTTCATCAATTTCGAGACCTGTTGCAACCAGCAGGCCGGTGAATGGTCGTTGCTTTTTTCTAGCGGTCTGGCCGGCTGCTTCGGTGCCCTGGTGATTCGTCATTGACGACCACCGAGCATCTTCCTCAACCCGACGACTCCATTCCACACCATGCGAAACATACTTGACCTCGTGCAGGCAACTGCACATCAGGCACCCGATTCGCACGCGATCGTATTCGGCGATATCCGCCTGAGCTACCAGGAACTTGTCGAGCGCGCATGTGCACTTGGCCACGCGATCGCCTCGCTCGGCATCGCGCCTGGCGCACGTATCGGCATCTTTCTGGACAAGCGCATCGAAACCGTCGTGTCGCTGCTCGGTATTGCCGCCGCGGGCTGCGTTTTTGTGCCGATCAATCCGCTGCTCAAACCGCAACAGGTCGCACATATCCTGCACGACTGTGGCGCGATCTGCCTGATTACCAGCGCAATGCGTGCACGCTTGCTGGCCGAGAACGGGCCGCTCGCCCTCACCCATACGATCCTCACAGACGCCCCCGATGAAACGGCACCTACATACGACCGGACTGCACGGGTCCAGCGTTGGAGTGAGTGCTTCGCCCGGGACGCTGTCGACACGCAACGAAAAGCATCCGATGTCCCGACATCGGGCATTGACACGGACCTCGCGGCCATTCTCTATACATCCGGCTCGACGGGGCGATCCAAGGGCGTCATGCTCAGCCACCGCAACCTGCTCGAAGGTGCGTGGAGCGTCGCTCATTATCTGAACCATACGTGCGCCGATCGAATCCTGGCCGTCCTTCCGCTTAGCTTTGATGCAGGCCTGAGCCAACTTACGTCGGCCTGGGCACGCGGCGCCACCGCTGTCCTTGTCAATTATCTCGGCCCACAGGACGTGATAGAGGCCTGCGCGCGCGAGCGTATCACCGCGATCACAGGCGTGCCTCCGTTGTGGATGCAACTGGCCCATGCTCGCGGGCCCGATGCAGCGTGCGCCACGCTGCGCTACTTTGCCAATACCGGTGGCCGCATGCCCAGGGCAGTACTGCAACGCCTGCGCGCGCTGTTTCCGCAAGCCAAACCCTACCTCATGTATGGTCTGACCGAGGCGTTCCGCTCGACCTACCTCGACCCGGCCGAAGTCGATCACCGCCCTGACTCGATCGGCAAGGCCGTGCCCAATGCACGCATCTTGGTCGTGCGCCCCGATGGTTCGCCGTGTGCGCCTGATGAACCCGGCGAACTTGTACACGTCGGCGCGTGCGTGACGATGGGCTATTGGGGTGATGCAGCGCGAACCTCCGAGCGCTATCGTCCCTCTCCCGAGCAAAAACCTGGCGGGGCTGCGCCGGACACTGCGGTCTGGTCTGGAGACCTTGTGCGACGCGACGCACACGGCTTTCTGTATTTCATTGCGCGCAACGACGCGCAAATCAAGAGTTCCGGCTACCGGATTAGCCCGGAAGAAGTCGAGGAAATCATCCACGAAAGTGGTCTTGTTTCCGAAGTCGCCGCCGTAGGTGTACCCGATGATGCGCTTGGCGAGACGATCACGCTGATCGTCGTGCCGGCAGTCACGCCGTTTCTCGCCCAAACGCTGCTGTCGTGGTGCAAGCAACGCCTGCCCAGCTACATGGTGCCGCATCGCATCATCGTTCAGACGGACATCCCGCGCAACGCCAACGGCAAATTCGATCGCGTGGCCTTGCGAGAAGCACTCGTGAGCGCGCCGAATAACCAAGCGAGCACAGCATGAGTCAATCATTAATCCGCCGCCATGACGTCTTGGACGCCGACAGTATCGATGTCGCCCGGCTTGCGAAGCGTGCAGGGTCTACACCCTTTTTCGTCTATGCGCGCGCCGCAATCGATGCCCGCGTGTGCCAGTTGCGTGCAAAACTGCCGGCGTCGATACAGTTGCATTACTCGCTCAAGGCCAATCCAATGCCTGCTGTCGTACACCATCTGGCCACGCGCATCGACGGCTTTGACGTTGCCTCCGGCGCCGAGTTGGCATTGGCGCTCAACGCAGGCATGCCGCCTGACCAGATCGGCTTTGCCGGTCCGGGCAAAACACGGGAGGAACTGCGATGTGCAGTGGCCGGCGGCGTGAACGTGCATATCGAATCGCTCACTCAACTGCATCTGGTGGCAGCCCTTGGCTGGGAGCTGGGCCTGCGCCCAAACGTGACAATTCGCGTGAACCCGGATTTTCAGATCACGCATGCCGGCATGCGCATGGGTGGGGGAGCAACTCAGTTCGGCATCGACGCCGAACAAGTCCCGGCACTACTGCAAGAACTGGGCACATGTGACGTGACACTGGCGGGTTTTCACGTCTTCTGGGGTTCGCAGTGCCTGCACCCGGCTACCATCGTCGAAGCACAGCGGCGCAGTGCCGAGCTCGTCATGAGGCTCGCATCCGATTTGCCACTGTCGCCCTGGTACGTGAATCTGGGCGGCGGTTTTGGCATTCCCTATTTCGAAGGCGAAGTACCGCTCGATCTCGATGCCGTCGCCCAGCCAATGCACGCTTGGCTCTCGCGCATGCACCGCGCTTTGCCCGATGTGCGCCCCGTGCTCGAATTCGGGCGTTACCTGGTCGGCGAGGCCGGCGCCTATGTATGCCGCGTCATCGATCGAAAAGTTTCACGCGGCACCACCTTCCTTGTTACCGACGGTGGCCTGCACCACCACCTCGCAGCCTCGGGCAACTTCGGTCAGGTACTGCGCCGCAATTTCCCGGTAGTACTCGGCAATCGGTTCGGCGATACGCCAACTGAACGATGTCACATCGTCGGCTGCTCGTGCACTCCGCTTGATCGCATCGCCGATGACGTGCTGCTTCCTGAAGCTCAGATTGGCGACTTCGTTGTCGTTCTGCAATCGGGCGCCTACGCGCGCTCGGCAAGTCCCCGGGATTTCCTCGGTCATCCCGAAGCAATCGAGATGCTCGTCTGACACCGATGACTCACACCCAATACGGAGAGAGCTATGATGCGCAACCCTATACCGTCATCGTCCGATCTGGTGCCGCCCACATGGACCGTATCTGACGATCAGCGCGCACTCGTCGCCGCCTGCCAACGCTTCGCTCGAGACCGGCTCGAGCCTTTGCTCGCTGCCCCGCCGTCGCAAGCGGGCTGGCGCGATATCGTCACACATGCAAGCTCGCTGGATCTGGGAACCATGATTTTGCCGACGTCCCTGGGTGGTATGGCCATCGGCCAGCACGATCTGTGCGGTATTGTAAGCACGTTGGCCTGTGGCCCGATTGAACGCGCCGCACAACTCACTCAGAGCATTCCCGCGCTCATGACGCTGCGCGCATACGACATGCTCGACGCGCTCGCGCCTCATCCCATCGGTGACTACTTTAACGGCACGTGCGCGATCGCGCTTACGGTGCCAGATTTTCACGCCGCCACGCTTTGGCACCTGCACGATCAAGATTGCGCGCCCGTTGCACCACTGATGCTCACACCGCACGCCCGCGGTCTCGCCCTCATCGACTCGGCGCACGGGGACGCTCACGCATGCCGCCACTGCCTCGTTGTGCTTGGCGCTCTTTCTCTTGAGCAATGGCGCTGTAACGGCACACTGTGCGCCGCCCCACTCGCCTCGATCGATCAGTGTGGCGCGCAAAATGATTCTCCCTCGCAGACATGGCTCACCAACATCGCCCTGTACGTGTCGGCCTTGCTCAGCGGTGCCATGCAGCATGACGTTGCATTTGCACTGCGCTACGGAGCCGAGCGACGCGCATTTCGCAAGCCGATCATGCTGCATCAGCGCGTGGCCGTCCGGCTGGCCGACATGCTCATTGCAACGCAAGGCACGCATCTTTTCTTGCGCGCGCTCACGCTTGCCGAGCCGAACATATCAACCGCGCTCGTGCGCCAGCTGGTCCGTCACATTGCAGCCGAATCCATGGAGCTTACCCATGAGCTTGTTCAATTTTGCGGCGCACACGGCTATGTCTCAGGGTTGCCGCCCGCTGCGCGCTTGACGACATGTCACTGGTTCGCGATGTTACTCATGCGTGTCGATACGGCGCTTGCTCAGCTCACGGCTCGACATACGTTCGACTCAACCACTGGCGCATCGGCATGAATGCGCATCAATACTCCCACCATCGCCACTTGTGCGAACCCCATTCGGGCAGATCCGCGACGTCGCCACATGAGTGCTGGCTGCGCGAAGCAAATCGCGACGACATTCGCGATATCGCCGATTGGCTTGCGCGTCCGGCCATTGCGCAGTGGTTTGACTTCGGCCTCGGTCGACAATCGCTTTCCTTACTGGCGGTCCAAGCGATGGCGCAAAGTGATCGACATCGGCTACGCGTATTTGGCGTACGCGGCACGGACCGCCCAAGCGGACTGGTCGCGATCAGCGATGTTACTCACCGGTTTGGTCTCGGCTCCTTCTGGGTGCTGCGCGACCCCACACGCGCCGCATGCGCGAACATGACGCTCGCAGCTTCGAGACAGGTGCTTCGAGAAGGTTTCGAGTGTGATCAACTGCATTGCATTGGCACGTGGGCGGCGCAACGCAATATTCGATCACAGCGACTGCTTGCACGTTTGGGGTTTCGCCTCATCGGTTTGCAACGCGATTGCCATGTCATCGACGGCCAACGCATGGGGCGTCTGCTCTACGACCTGCTCCCGCAGGACCTAAGCTTTGCGATGCCAATATGATGCCCCCGGTCGTCACCGCACTGTACTCCTACGTGCCGCCCGTCATGAAGCTCGACGAACAGGTATCGGCCATTGAGCCCACCGCGACGAGGCCGCTTACCGGCTGGGATGCATGGATGGCCTTGTGGCGCATCGAATGCACACCGTTCGGGCCGACAGCAATGCCTCGTATCGGTCCGGGGGATAGGTCCCTGCGTGCGCCGGTCGCCCACACCACCGATCTGTCTGGGCTTGCGGCATACGTCACGCGGGCGATCTGTGCCGCTCGGCCTCGCGCTGCCGCGCCGGTTGACGTCGTCATTTTTTGCCACAGCAGTGTTGACGAACATATCTCGACAACAACCGCGGGGCGTCTGGCAAGCGTCGTAGGCGCCCCGGACAGCCCATGTTTTTCGTTCTCGATTTCGCAGCAGGGCAGCACTGCCCCATTCACGGCCTTACGACTGGCGCAGGACCTGTTCGTCGCCGAACGCGACCTACATACGATCCTGATTGTTGCCGCAGAGAAGTGGGTGGCACCGTTTTCTCGCCGCACTGGAACGGGTCCACTGCAAGGGGACGCAGCAGCAGCCGTCCTTCTGGAACGCTTTGGTTCAAGCACGCGCGGCTTGTGCCTCATCGACGCTCAAACCCATCCTTGTCCGGCACCAAGCGGCGACTCGCCGCATCGCCACGCGCATCCTGACTCACCTCACCTTCAAACGATGCTGCAATGGATCGCCACGCTGCTCGCAAAACACGCGATTGCCCCGCGCAACGTCACCGCCGTCGGACAAGGTCACTCGCACGCGCTCGCAACTGCACTGCAGCAGGAACTCGGCATCGCCTCGCTTGCAGGCGTGCGCACGCACGATGCGAATCTCGGTGCAGCGGATTCGATCGAACAATTGACGAGCATGGCCCAGACGCATACCTTCCCGTCACAAGACACCCTCTTGCTATGGAATATCGCGTCGTGCGGCTATGTAGGCTGCGCGCTACTCGTCGCACATAGTGCGCCTGTGCTCGCGCGCTCCTTTGGCGCGAACTCCTCATGGTAGACACCACAATCGGCATCCCGTGTGTCGTCTACCATCTTCCGGAACATGTCGACTGCGTTCGCCACTGGGCACGTCGCACCGGCCAACCCGCTGCTGTGGTGGCAAAGCTCGAGCAGGCCGGCGTACGCAATTTTCACGTGGCACGCGGGCAAAGTTCCATCAGCCTCGCGATTCAAGCGGTCGACTCGCTGCTGCGCAATGCATCAATCGCGCCCGAGTCAATCGACTGTCTGGTCTACACTCACACGCTGCAAGGCAGCATCGCCCCACCGCCGGTATCTTTGCCGCGGCAGCTATGCGAGTATTTCCGCCTTGTAGGCGTCCCGTCGTTCTCGTTTGCCCAGCAACACTGTGCGTCCTCGCTCGGTGCGTTGCGCGTCATTCGTGCAATGTTCATCGCACATCCCGCCGTCCATCGTGTACTGCTCGTCGGGGCGGACGTGATGCCTACGGAGACCGAACGCGCGATGGGCACGTCGGGGCTGCTGGGCGACGGCGCATTTGCCGCGTTGATCGAGCGCCACGCGCGCACCAATCGCCTCGTCGCACTGGCCACGCATGCGAGCGGTCGCGGCTGGCGCGGAATGCTAGGACAGGCCGAAGCGAGTTTCCTTGCGCAGTATCAGCTCGTCGCGCGAAAGCTCATCATGCAAGTCGCCCAGGATGCACACATTGCGCTCACCGAGCTCGATCGCATCTTGCCGCCTCATCTGAATCAGCCTGCGTGGTGGCGTCTCGTCCAATCGATGGGGCTACCGCCCGAACGCCTTTTCGCGCACAATTTTTCCCGTATCGCACACGTTACCGTAAGCGATCCGTTTATCAACCTGGCCGACTGCGGCGCAATCGCGCAAGGCGCCCCCGTGGTGCTCTATGCGCAGGGTGTAGGGGGATTTTCAGCTGCCGCATTGCTGATTCATTAGATGCGCACACTCCACACCCAATCGGCCCTGGAACCCCATGGCGTCATGCCATGCAGCCGCGGATCGGCGCGATATACGCGAGTGTGCGGGTCGATGTATCAAAACATTACATTTTTATGGCTGTGATATGGCGGCAAGCGACTACACTTGCTTTTTGCACGGCGCATCGATCGGCCAGTAGCGAAACACGCGCCATCGCAATCGCCATGCACTGTACTACTTCAAACTCAAACGACGCACGCACGGCCACCGCGCCGTGCTCCAGCGCGCGAAGTTCCTGCGAGAGGGCCCCAGTGGATCGAGTCTGTCAACGCGGCGCGGGTGACACACCCACCGTACCGCAGTCTTTAACATCAAGCCTGGCCGGCCGATGGGCACCGCTGGCCACCGCCTTTCTCAATACCGTGGACCTGTCGTCTTTGCTGAAGTTGTTCGGTGACGTGTCCGCTTCGTTAGGTTTCCCACGCTTTGCCATTAGCCGAGTATCGCGAAGACACGCGGGGAACGGCCGCGCAATGTCGGTCGAGACGCTTTGCGCGCGCTATCCGGATCATTGGGTCGCGCACTACGCGCAACGAGACTATGGTCCAGTCGATCCGGTCCATCGAATGGCGTTTGCCCGTGCCACCCCCTATCGATGGGCCGACATCAGAGGCTTGAATCGCATCGAGCAACGTGTGCTCGGGGAAGCACGCGACGCGGGATTAACCAGTGGCGTGAGTATCCCGCTTCGCGAGGCCAACGGCGACATCCTGCTGGTGAACCTCGCCAGTCCGTCACCGGAGATCAAGACAGAAGTCCACATGCGGCTCGCGAGTTTAATAGGCGCACTCTTTCATCAAGAGCTACATCGATTGATGAAGCCCCATCGGCCTGAGCCGGCGCTTGAACTCTCCCCGCGCCAACAAGAGTGCCTTGCGTGGGTTGCCCGGGGTAAATCGTCATGGGCGATCGCCGCCATTGTCGGCATATCGCCCCATACCGTTGACTACCACATCGCCGAAGCGATGAAGATTTTAGGCATCAACAGTCGAACCGCGGCAGCCGTGCATGCCGTCACGACCGGCTTGATCCAGGTGTAAGCGGCCAGCAGAACCGTCTGCGGCAGTTCCTGACGGCCGCCCCACCATCGACCGGCCTCATTGTGGACTCGTAGCTCCATCAGCACATTCGGGCTTACCCGCGCGTGCCCGCACAATCGCATGCATCACGGGGGCGACTCGCTACCGGCGTCCTGTCAACTTCATCGGCGTCGCACCTCCCCACCTAACTAGTTCCCCTCACTTCACGCACTTGATAGCGTGGCATCGGCTATTTTGTGTGAGGGGAAAATTGTGTCATCCATCTTCGCTGGCAGTTTCGACGACATGCCAACCATGATGCATCGACGCCTCGGCATGTTCCGATACGACGTGTTTGTAGGTCGACTGGGCTGGCAGTTACCCGGAGCGGACGCGACCAGCCTGACCGAATGGGATCAATTTGATCGCGGTCGTACGATTCATGTTGTCTCGATCGATCAGGCTCAGCACATTTGCGGGTGTGCACGATTGATACCGACCACACAGCCGTATTTGCTCCAGACACTGTGCGCGCCTTCAGCGGCTCTGGACTTGCCATGCGCACCCACGGTCTGGGAGCTGTCGCGGTTTGCCGCCCGCAGCGCGGCAAACCCGACCATGCGCGCATCGACTGGAATGCAGCTGTTTCCATCGATTCTCGCAATCGCCGCGTCACTGGGTGCCACATGCGTCATCGGTGCCATGACGCGCGCCGTGGCACGGCTTTACCAGCGTTGCGGTCTGTCGCTCCAACTCCTCAGCACTGCCGAAACCGCAGGTCGTCCAGCCTACCTGATCGGCGCAATCGAGATCACGCGATCGACGTTCACGAACCTGGGGGGCGACGCGCACGAGCTGTTGGCCGCCGTGACATGGCTCGGCGCCCATGCCACGTGAGTGGCACTTTCAATGTCAGTGCCCCCGCCCGATACCAGCGGCCATTGAAAGGCCGCTGGCCGGTGCCAAACACCGTTTCGGAGCAGAAACTGACGCGGCATCTCGGCGAAATGCCGCGCCGCGTTTGAACACACCCGCTCGGCGCGAACGCGCTACATGCGCGGGCCCGCGCGATGATGTCGGCGATCGGCATCTTTCACCCAGTCCGGCCGAATTGCGGACGCATAGGCCTGAGCAGTACGCGATGCTTCGCCATTGGCCTGAGCAGAAAACCCAAGGCGCTCGTCGATGGCGCGCGCCACGGCCGACGATTTGGGCAGGCGTCGAGGATCACAATCGGCCCAAAACGTGAACATGTTCTCGAACAACACGCCCAAGATCGTGGTCGTATAAGGCAATTCGACCGTGACAAGCTTGCCGGGCAAATCAGCTTGCGTGGGCAAACCAGACATTGGCATGGCGGTGCCGCCCAAGCCCGTGCACACCGCCTGAAGCTCACGTTGCAATCGCATCTCGACATCGCAATGGCTGACGGAAGAATTGACAATTGCACGGGTCAGATTAGCCAATTCCCGGGTTTTCAGTTCAAGGCGGTTGTGCAATCGACCGACCTCCTGTTCTGCTCGCCGCACGCGCGCTTGCAGCGCCGAGCATTCGTCAGGCGGCAGCGAACACCGCTCGTTCGTATAGTCAACCTTCTCGGGGCGTTCCATGCGTCCACCTCTTCACGACCATGATCACCTCGGCACAGAGCCACAACGGGATCAACCTACTCAAAAGCGGTAACACTGCGCGCAAAAACCAACTCAATCGCTACGTAATCGATTGCGATGTCGCCGCATATCGTTCACCGGTGCACCGATGCACCGATGCACCGATGCACCGATGCACCGATGCAGTGTTTGCTGCGGAACGATGCGTCGTCAACTACGAGACTATGGAGGTCAGAAGCGTGAGGTTTTCCGCGACAATTCATTCGAACGCACGCACCCCCGCTTTCGCGAGCCGGTTTAATCGGCCGTACGCGCCGATCTTTTCCAATTGCGACGCGAGCTCATCCGATAGGAGTCGATTCGATGCCAACGTATCTCGAATTGAAGGCGCAAGCTGAACAGCTCAATCAACAAGCAGAACAGGCCCGCTTGGCTGAGCTTGACATCGTTCTCGCGGAAGTTCGCGCGCGCGTGGCCGAATACGCGCTGACTCCCGAGCAGGTCTTTGGGCGTCGGCGCAGCGCATCCGCCACGCAGGTCGCCCAAGGCCGTATCCCGGCCCGGTATCGCGATCCGAAAACAGGCGCGACATGGAGTGGCCGCGGTCGCGAACCCCGCTGGATCAAGGGCAAAAAACGCGAGCGATTCTTGGTCGAACAGGCCTAGAGGGCACCACGTGGTTTTCCGCCCCGTCTCGTGCCGTGCACGCAGGGTACATTAGTTGCATTGAGCAGGCACAGTCCACAACGTCTCAAGACTACGCTCGATGAGCACTATACAGCCTGGTGCAAATTTGCGAAGCACATGCGTTAAAGACTTAGAACAGCACTGATAGGCTGGGCGGCACCCACTCGAGACGCGCCATTGCGTCAACCTCGATGACTTCCGGCGCATCCCTATAAACAGGGCACGAGAGAAGATCGGCCAGCTCATATCGGACAGGTCCGATTGGCCCGGCGATACGCGGCTCGTACACTCGGGCGCATGATTTCGCTGATCCAGTCCTCCCTCGCCACGGCGCGCGATGCCGTCATACATGTCGCGCGCCGCCCTTCGTTCCTGCGCAAGCTCGACATCGCGGTGCTCGTGCTGATTGTCGCGAGCGTGCTCGTCGTGATGGCCGACAGCGTGCAGGAGCTGCACGCGCAGTATGGCCACACGCTCTATGCGGCCGAATGGGCGTTCACGCTGCTGTTCTCGGCCGAATATCTGCTGCGTCTTTGCACCGCGAAGAAGCCGGCCGCGTATGCGCGCAGCTTCTTCGGCATCGTCGATCTCGTGTCGGTGCTGCCGACCTATCTCGCGTTCTTCTTCCCCGGCCTGCATGCACTGATCGACGTGCGGTTGCTGCGCGTGTTCCGCATCCTCGGGCTGTCGATCTATCTTGAGGAAGGCCAGATGCTGATCCGGGCGCTCACGCGTGCGCGGCGCAAGATCTTCGTGTTCATCGGCGGGATGTTCGTGCTCGTCGTGATTCTCGGCACCGTGATCTTTCTCGTGGAAGGGCCGGAGCACGGGATCACGAGCATTCCGGTGGGCGTCTACTGGGCGGCCGTGACGATGAGCACGACCGGCTATGGCGACCTGACGCCCGTCACGCCGCTCGGCCGGCTGATCACATCGTGCGCAATCCTGCTCGGCTACGGGATCATCGCGTTTCCGACCGGGATCATGGGTGCGGAGCTGGTTGCATCGGCGATGGAGCGCAACAGGGCAAACGCGCGACCGGCCGATGGAGACAGGCCGTGCTGCCCGCATTGCAGCGTCACGCTTCCGGTGCAACGTGCGCCCGATACCCATGCGCACGGCAGCGTGCCCGCCAAAGGCCGCGACGCACGATAGCCGCGGCAAGAATCAGCGCCGTCCTATTCGGCATCCCTCGCCGCTGGCCGACACTGGACGCATCGAGCGGCTTCATCAACAGCGTGTCGGCGCAGGCCGCGGTCGCGCCCGCCGCTCACCCCGCCTGCCCGCCCAGCATCTGCACGAATGCGGCCAACCCGGTCAGCATGATCTGCACGCCCACGCACAGCAGCAGGAACGCGGACACGCGCATCGCGACCTTCGTCCCTTCGCTGCCGAGATAGCGTGCAAGCGTCGTCGCGCGGCTGTAGATCTGCCGGATCGCGAACGCGACGAGCGCCGCGACCGCCACCGACACGACGCCCGACAACAGATAATCGCTCGCCGTATGCGCGCGATTGGCGTGCAGCGCGATGCCGGCCGCGATCGAGCCGGGGCCGATCGTTAGCGGCACCGTCAGCGGAAAGAACGCGCGCGACATCAGCCTCTGCAGATTGTCGCCGTGCACGGCGACGTCGCCGGCGATCTTCGCCATCTGGCCGGCTGACGGTCGCCCCGACAGGAGATTCGTGATGGACTACAACCTCTGTATCGTCCGCCCGCACAACTACGTGCACGCCGGCGCCTTCACCGAACTCGCCGAGGTGATCGCGTACGGGCTCGAGGATCTCGGCCACGCGGTTCACTTCAACGAGAACACCATGATGTCCGACGCACGGAACATCCTGATCGGGTGCCATCTCGCCGATACGCGCGTGACCGAGCACGTGCCGGACGACACGATCGTCGTCAACACCGAGCAGTTGCATGTCGACGAACAAGCGTGGAACCAGAACATCTATCGCTGGGCGTCGCGATACGAAACCTGGGATTACACTGCATGGCCTCGGCATCGAGCATGCGCGCTATCTGAAGCTCGGCTTCCATCCGAAGCTGCGTCGCATTCCGGATGACGTCGAGCAGGATATCGACGTGCTGTTCTACGGCACGATCGGCCCGCGCCGCGCGGCGATCCTCGATGCGTTGCAGGCGTGCGGGCTGAACGTCGGAATCGTCAGCGGCGGCATCTACGGCGCCGAACGCGACGCCTTCATCGCGCGGGCGAAGGTCGTGCTGAACCTGCATCACTACGCGTCGCATATTTTCGAAGTGGTGCGCGCGTTCTATCTGATGACGAACGGCAAGGCGATCGTCGGCGAGGTGTCGCCGACGACGTCGGTCGATCCGGATTACGCCCACGGTTTCCGCGCGGCGCCGTATGACGGACTGGTGGAAGCCTGCGTCCAGCTGGTGCACGATACCGCGCAGCGCCGCCGACTCGAGGCGGCCGCGCTGGACACGATCGGATGGATACCGCAGGCGAAGTCGCTCGCGCCGCTGCTGTCGTGGGAGCCGGTGGCGGCGTGACGGGGCGGCCACTCCGCCGTCACGCCTTCTTCTTCGCCCTCAACACGAAGGCCGCCGCCGTACACCCGATCATCGCGATTCCCGCGATCAGGAACGTATCGCTGTACGCCATCAGCAGCGCCTCGCGCATCACCCGCTGGTTCACGAGCCCGAGCGCCAGCTCCTGCATGCCGGAGATCGACCCGCCGGGCAGCACGTCCGCGCGCGGTGCATGCACGCGCGCGAGCAGCCGCGCGAGCATCGCCATGCGCTCCTGGAACGCTTCGGAGAACGGCGTGACCGCCTCGCCGATACGCATCGCGTGCAGCTTCTGCCGCTCAACGACGATCTGGCTCATCACCGCGATGCCGATCGCGCCGCCGACGTTGCGGACCATGTTGAACACGCCCGACGCGGAGCCGAGCTGCGCCTTCTCGATCCCGTCGACGGCCATCACGGCCAGCGCGATCACGACGAACGACTGCCCGATCCCGCGCACGATCAGCGACGGGACGATCACGTTCGATGCCGCATCGGCGTCGAGATGGATATTCATCAGGCAACCGGCCGCGACCAGCACGAAGCCGAGCACGATCGTCGTGCGCGGGCTGGTGCGGCGCATCAGCGGCGGCGTCAGGAACGACATCGCGAACTGCACGAGCCCGTACGGAATCATCGCGAGGCCGATGTCGCGCGCGCTGTAGCCATGCAGCTCGGCAAAGTAGTTCGGCACGAGGAACACCACGCCGAACACCACCGCGCCGAACAGGAACTGCATCAGGCTCGCGATCCCGAAGTTGTACTGGCCGAGCAGCCGCAGGTTGATGAACGGCTCCTTGCGCCGCAGCTCGATCGCGACGAACGCCGCCAGCCCGAGCGCCGCGACGATCGACAGTTCGACGATCAGGTCCGACGCGAACCAGTCCTTGCGCCCGCCCTCCTCCAGCACGATCTGCAGCGCGCTCAGGCCCACCGCCATCGTCGCGATGCCGAACCAGTCGGCCCGCCTGAGCATCCCGAGCTGCACCGGCAGGGGCCGGATCGCCCAGCCGATCGCCGCGACCAGCGCGATCGCCGGTGGAATCTGCAGGTAGAAGATCCAGCGCCACGAATACATGTCGGTCAGCCAGCCGCCGACCGACGGCCCCGCCGCCTGCGCGACGTTGTTCGCGATCGCGAACAGCGCCATCCCGAGCGGGTGTTTCGACGGCGGCAATTCGGTGACGATCAGCTGGAACGACAGCGGAATCAGCACGCCGCCGAACGCGCCCTGCAAGGCCCGTGCGATGATCATCGTCGAGATGCTCGGCGCGACCGAGCACGCGAGCGAAAACGCGAGAAAACCGCTCGCGCCGACCAGCAGCACGCGTCGCGCGGAAAACACCTGCACGAGCCAGCCGGTGAGCGGAATCACGACGATCTCCGCGACCAGGTACGCGGTGGTGATCCACGAGCCTTCCTCGAAGCTCGCGCCGAGCGAGCCGCGGATGTCGGGCAGCGACGCATTGGTCACGTGCACGTTCATGCCGGCCATGAAGCAGCCGAACACGCCGCCGAGCACGGCGACCCACGCGCGCAGCGAAACGGTGTCTTCGTGCGCAACCTGCGCGGTCGTCGTGCTCACGTGCCGGCCCCCTGCGTGCCGCGCGTGTCGACGCGCGCGATCACGGACATCCCGGGCCGCAGCACGACGCCGGCCGGCGGCGCATCGACGCGGATCTTCACCGGGATGCGCTGCACGATCTTCGTGAAGTTGCCGGTCGCGTTGTCCGGCGGCAGCAGCGCGAACTGCGCGCCCGAGCCCGGCGCGAGGCCGATCACGCGGCCGTGCAGCGTATGGCCCGAATAGGTGTCGACGTCGATCTGGACGGGCTGGCCGTCGTGCATCGCGCCGAGCTGCGTTTCCTTGAAGTTCGCCACCACGTACACGTCGCTCAGCGGCACCACCGCGAGCAGCGGCATCCCGACTTCGACGTACTGGCCGGCCCGCACCGCGCGCTGGCCGACGCTGCCGTCGCGCGTCGCCCGGATCACCGTGTGGTCGAGATCGAGCTGCGCGAGCGCCAGCTTCGCCTGGGCCGCTGCAAGCCGGGCGCGTGCCTGCGCGATCGCCGCGGTGCTCTGTTCACGGCGGCGCTGCAGCACGGTCTGCTGGTCGGTCTGCACCCGCACGGCCGCGCCGGCGCGGGTCAGTTCGGCGCGCGCCTTCAACGCGTCCGCGTGGGCCTGCTCCCAGCGCTGCCCGCTCGCGGCGGATTCGGCCAGCAGTTGCTTGTAGCGCGTCGCATCGGCGTCGCGCCGCGCGGCTTCGGCGCGCGCGGCAGCCGCATCGGCGTCGGCCTGCGCGATCTGGCTGCGCTGCTGGCCGATCTGCGCGTCGAGCGTCGCGGCCGCCGCCTGCTCGGCCTGCAGCGTCGCGTCGGCCGCCGCGACGGCGGCCTGCGCATCGTCGACTTTCGCGCGATAGTCGCGGTCGTCGAGCCGCACGAGCACGTCGCCGCGCTTCACCGGCTGGTTGTCGTCGACGGCAACCTGCGTGACGTAACCCGACACGCGGGAGCTGACGGTCACGACGTCGGCGCGGACATACGCGTCGTCGGTGCTTTCGATGAAACGGCCGACGGTCCACCAGTGCCAGCCGAACACGGCGAGTGCGATGACGGCGAGCACGACGCCCGCGGCGATCAGTTGGCGCCGGGAGAACCGGGCGGTCTTGGCTTTTTCGGGTACGGCAGTCGTGCTCATGATCGGAATGATGAGTTGGCGTGCAAGAGAACGGACAGGGACACTGCGAACGCGGCCGGCTACGGTTGCCAGCCGCCTCCGAGCGCCTTGAACACGGCGACCTGGTCGAGCGAGACCTGCTGCGTCGACTCGGCCAGCGCCGAATCGACCGCGACGAGGCTGCGCTGCGCGTCGAGCACGCCGAGGAAATCGAGGGCGCCGGCTTCGTAGTTCAGCTCGGCGAGGCGATAGGCGCGCGCATGCTCGGCACGCGCGGTTTCGAGCGCGGCGCGGCGGCGCCACGCGGCGCCGTAGCGGGCCAGCGCCTGCTCGGTTTCCTTCAGCGCGCGCAGCACCTGCGCATCGAATTGCGCACGGGCGAGCGTGTCGTCGGCGCGAGCCTGCGCGAGCCGCGCGCGGCTCGCCGCCATGTTCGGAAAGCGCCACGTGATCAGCGGGCCGACGCCCCAGGCGATCGCGTACTTGTCGCCGAGCGTCGACGGATCGCCGCCGGTCGACAGCCAGTTCACCGAGCCGCCGAGCGAAATCGACGGATACAGCTCGGCCGTCGCCACGCCGATCCGCGCATTCGCGGCGGCCAGCTGGCGCTCGCTCTCGCGCAGGTCGGGACGGCGGCGCAGCAGCGACGCGCCGTCGCCGACCGGGAACGGCCGCGCCAGCACGGGCGCGGTGCGGCAATGCGCGGCGGCGTCGGGCAGCGCGCCGGGCGCGCGCCCGGTCAGCACCGCGAGTTCGTACAGCGCCGCGCGTCGCGAGCCGACGAGCGCCGGCAAATCGGCGCGCGTGTCGTCGGCGAACGCGCGCGAGCGCGCCACTTCGAGGTCGGACACGAGCCCGTGCGCGCGCTGCTTCGCCGTCAGCGCGGCCAGCCGGTCCGCGATGCCGACCGACTGCTCGGCCACGTCGATCCGCTCGCCGTATGCGCACACCTGCGCATACGCGGCCGTCGTCTCAGCGGCCACCACGACGCGCATCGCATCGGACGCGGCCTGCACCGCGTCCGCATCCGCCTGCGCGGCGTCGACCAGATGGCGCACGCGGCCCCACAGATCGACTTCCCACGACAGCGAGAACGACGGCGCGAAACCCCAGCGCGTCCGCGCATCGGTGTCCTTGGCGGCCGCGACGATCTGGTCGGGTGCGTGCTTGCCGTAGTCGACGCCGAAGCCGGCCGTCGTGTCGGGCAGCCGCGCGGCGCCGGCCTCGTCGAACACGGCGCGCGCACGCTCGACCCGCGCGACGGCCGCCGCGAGATCGCGGTTCTGCGCGAGCGCATCACGCACGAGACCGTCGAGCACGGGATCGTCGTAGAGGCGCCACCAGCGTTGCGGCGGTTCGCCGGCCGCCGCGGCCGGCACGTCGGCCACCGCGTCGAACGGCCCGGTGCGCGTTGCGTCGGACACCGGCGGCCGGTACGGCTCGCCGACCGAACACGCGGCCAGCGCGGCCGAGGCCAGCAGCACGGCCGCACAGGTGGCGCGCCGAACGCGCGGCGCGCGGGCATCGACGGCGGAAGAAACGGGCGAAGCGGACGGAAGGGACGGAACGCGCATCGGGTGGCAAGGAGGTCGAACAAACGATGGGCTTATGGTAATTTCGACCTATGCGGTCGATCTCGCGCGTAAAGCGCATTCGTCGTCGAGAAAAGGACAATCCCGATCAATTGGAAAATTTCTTCATCGCACTCGAGCGCCAGGCGCGCGACAAGCAGATCGCCGTCGTCGCCTCCGACTCGCCGGCGGGCATGGCGTACCCGCCGCATTCGCACCGCCAGGGCCAGCTGATCCACGCGATTTCCGGCGTGATGATCGTGCACGCGGACGCGGGCAGCTGGGTCGTGCCGACGGGCCGCGCGGTGTGGGTGCCGGGCGGCACGCAGCACGAGATCCGCTCGGCCGGCGACGTGCAGATGCGCACCGTGTTCGTCGGCCCCGAAGTGCGGCCGAGCCTGCCGACCGAATGCCGGGTGATCGAGGTCGGCACGCTGCTGCGCGAACTGATCGTGACGGCCTGCGACCTGCCCGCCGACTACGACCTGTCGCACCGCGCGGGCCGCGTGCTCGCGCTGATCCTCGACGAGATCGAGATCGCGCCGTCGCTGTCGCTGCACGTGCCGATGCCGCGCCATCCCGCGCTCGTCGCGCTGTGCACGCGGCTCATCAACGACCCGTCGTCGGCCGTCACGCTGCAGGCGTGGGCGCGCGACGCGCACATGAACGAGCGCACGCTCGCCCGCGCGTTCAAGCGCGAGACGGGCATGACGCACGGCGCATGGTGCCGCCACGCGCGGCTGCTGCTGAGCCTGCCGCGCCTCGCCGCCGGCACGCCGATCCTCGAACTCGCGCTCGAACACGGCTACGACAGCCCCAGCGCGTTCGCGGCGATGTTCCGCAAGGCGCTCGGCGTCGCGCCGAGCGAATACTTCCGGCGGCGCTGACCCGGCGTCGATTGTCCGTTTTGCGACGATCGATCGCTGATGCGCGCGCGCGGCGTGCCGTGGCCGTCGCTACAGTAGCGGCATTGCCATACGGCCAGCCGGAGGTTTCGTTATCCCGATGGATCTGATTCAAAGCATGCAGGCGTTCGTCACGCTCGCGGACGCGGGCACCTTCACCGAGACCGGCAAACGGCTCGGCATCACGACCGCGCACGTCAGCCGGCTCGTCGCGTCGCTCGAGCATCGTCTCGGCATCCGGCTGCTGAACCGCACGACGCGCTCGATGTGCCTGACCGAAGCGGGCGAACGCTATCTGGCGCGCGCCCGCGACATCACGCTGGCCGTCGATGCGAGCGAGCGCGAGGCGCGCGACGCGCGCGTGCATCCGCACGGCCGGCTGCGCGCGCATTGCAGCGCCAGCATCGCGAACCATTTCGTGATTCCGCTGATCGGGCAATTCCAGGCGCGCTACCCGGACGTGGCCGTCGACCTGACGCTCGCGCCGCACCTGCCGAAACTGGTGCGCGACAGCTACGACGTCGCGGTGATCGCGATGCCGAGCCTGCCGAGTTCCGAGCAGGTCGCGATCGACGTCGGCCGCATCCGCAGCGTGCTGTGCGCGTCGCCCGCGTATCTCGATGCGCACGGCATGCCCGATTCGCCGGGCGCGCTGGTTCACCATCGCTGCGTGCAACTGGTCGCGCCCGCCTATCACGAGCGTATCTGGACGCTGTGGAATGGTGCGGAAGCACAAACGGTGGACGTCGATCCGTCGATGACGGCCGACGTCGCCGCGTCGCTCGCGATCGCGGTGCGCGAAGGCGCGGGAATCGGCTTGCTGCCGGACTTCGTCGCCGCGGCCGACCTGCGCTCGGGCGCGCTCGTGCGCGTGCTGCCCGACTACCAGGCGGAGGAAATCGGCGTGTTCCTGGTGTACGCGTCGCGCCAGCATCTCGATGCGAAGACGCGCGCCTGGGTCGACTTCATGAAGGCCGCGCTGCGCGATGCGTTCGCGCAAGCGCGCGACGACGCGTGCACACCACCGGCCGGGAAAAAAAACCACGCGCCGGGCAAGGCCGGCGCGTGGGCCGGCGCGGCCGCGTAGCGGCACGGCGCCGGCGGGCGATGCACGGTTACTGCGGCTTGAACAGCGCGCGCAGGTTCGTCATCGCCATGTCGAGGAAGCCGGTGACGAACGCGTCGAATTCCGGCTGGCGCGCGGCGCCCCCGTGCGACGGTTCGCCGGCGATGTCCCACGTCACCGTGCAGGCCTGGTCGCCGCGCGGCTCGACGCGCATCAGCGCCCACAGATTGCCGATGTCGAACGACGTGTGGATCAGGCTCCACGTCATCACCATCGTTTCGTCGTCGTGGCTGTTGAGCTGTTCGACGACGACGTTGCCGTCCGCGAAATGCTTGATGCGCAGCGAGCGCACACCTTCGCCGATCATGTCGGTATGGTCGAGCCCCGTGATGAAGCGCGAGAAGCCGGCGAAATCGCCGACCACGCGCCACGCGTCGCGCGCCGGCACGTCGAGATCCGCCGAGCCGGACAGGATCGGCGTTTGCGGCGCGTAGACGAGCGTGGACGGACGGGGTTGCGTTGCAGTACGTTGCAGCATGATGCCTCCTTGATGAATGATGCGATGACAGCGATTGATCAAACGGGGTACGTCTTCACCACGCGGGTTCGGGCTCGGCGTCGCGGCGGGCGTCGTTCGCGCGCGGCGCCGGCTCGGGCGGCGGCGGCATGAAGCCGCATTCGGCGAGATAGCCGAAATGCGCGTCGAGCAGCGCGTCGTCCTTGTCCGGATACGTGACGCCGAGCCGGCGCAGCGTCGCCTCGGTGCGCGCGTGATCGATCACGGCCATGTCGCCGATATCGTCCTGCCGGTCGTCGAGATAGAACGCGACGACGTCGAACAACGCATTCGATTCGTCGATCGACAACAGCCGCTCGCGCCAGACCTCGGGCGCCTCGAAACGCAGCGGATAGCCGCGCCGCGCGAGTGCGCGCAGATAGCCGGCCCAGTCGAGCGGGCGCGGGTTGTGCAGATGAAACACGCGCTCGCTGCGCGCACCGTCGAGCGTGCACGCGACGATCGCCCGCGCCAGATAGTCGACCGGGCTCAGGTCGAACAGCCCGCCCTCGCTCGCGAGCGGGGCGCAGCCCAACTGCACCGCGCCCTTGAGCAACAGCAGGATGCGGTTGCGTCCCGGCTGGCACAGCCCCGTGCGCGAATGGCCCGTGATGTTGCCGGGCCGCAGGATGGTCGTGTCGATCCCGCGCGCAGCCGCTTCGGCAACGAGATGCTCGGACACCCACTTCGTCAGGTTGTAGCCGTTGTTGACGAAGGCAGGGCCGGCCTCCGACGGGGCCGCCTCGATCAGGCGGCCCGTCGGGCCCGTCGCGCTCGCCGCGGATAGCGTCGATACGAAATGCAGCGCCTTGCGGCGGCCGCTGCAGCACAGGCGGAGCAGTTCGAGCGTCGAGCCGACGTTCTCCGCGTGCAGGTACGGGTAGTCGTACACGTGGTTCACGTGTGCGCCGTTGTGATGAATCGCGCCGACCTCGGCCGCGAGCGTGTGCCACACCGCATCCGACAGCCCGAGGCGCGGCGCGCCGAGATCGCCGCGCAGCACCCGCACGCGCGGATGCCCGCACAGATGGCCGAGCCCGTTGACAAACGCCGCTTCGTCGAGCCGCCGGCGCGCGCTCGCATCGTCGTCGCCGCGCACGACGCAGTAGACGATCTGATTCGTGCGGCTGATCAGTTCGCTGAGGATGAAGCTGCCCAGGAAGCCGTTCGCGCCGGTCAGCAGCACCGCGCCAGGGCCGTCGCCCGCCGGCTGGCCGGCCGGCAGTCGCACGTCGTCGGGCAGGCGGCGATCGTCGTGCACGCGCGCCGGCACGTTCGCGCCGCGCTCGCCCGACTCGTCGGTCAGCAGCGCCGCGAGCGCGGCGATGGTCGGCCGCTCCATGAAACGCGCGAGCGCCGCGTTGCCGCCCAGCTCGCGCTTCACCGCCAGCATCAGCCGCGACACCAGCAACGAATGGCCGCCCAGTTCGAAGAACGACGCATCGCGGCCGATCTCGTCCGGCGCGAGTTCGAGCAGCGTGGCCCACATCTCGGCGAGACGCATCTCCAGCGCGCCGCGCGGGGCGTCGCGCGTGTCGCTCCCCGCACGCGACACCGGCAGGCGCGCGAGCGCGGCCCGGTCGATCTTGCCGTTCGGCGTCGCGGGCAGCACGTCGAGCGTCGTGATGTCGTACGGCACCATGTAGTCGGGCAACGTGGCGGCCAGCACGGCGCGCAGCGCGTCGGGCGTCGCCGCCGCATCGACCGGCTTCGCGGCGAACAGGCGGATGCGCTTGCGCTCGTCGGGCACCACCGCGCACTGGCGGTACAGCCCCGCGGCCAGCGCGGCCGTCTCGATCTCGCCCGGCTCGACGCGGAAACCGCGAATCTTCAGTTGCGTGTCGCGGCGGCCCACGTAGCGCAGCGTGCCGTCCGGCTCCCAGCTCGCGATGTCGCCGGTCCGGTACATCGTCGCGCCCGGCGTGCCGTACGGGTCAGCGACGAAACGCTCGGCGCTCAGGTCGGGCCGGCCGAGATAGCCGAGCCCGACGCCCGCGCCGGCGATGCACAGCTCGCCTTCCTCGCCGGTGAGCGTCGGACGGCCATCGGCCGCGAGCACATGGCAGCGCGCGTTCGCGATCGGCCGGCCGATGCGCCGGTTGCTGCCGCCGGCGCGCAGTTCGCCCGTCGTCGCGAGCACCGTGCATTCGGTCGGCCCGTAGATGTTGTGCAGCCGCCGGTTCGCGCTCCAGCGCGCGATCGTGTCGGGGTCGCACACGTCGCCGCCCGTGACGAGATGCGCGAGCGCGGGCCAGTCGCAATCCGGCAGCGCCGCGAGCAGCGCGGGCGGCAGGAATGCGTGCGTGATGCGCGCGTCGGCGACGAGCGCCGCGAGCGCGTCGAGTTCGCGGCGCTGCGCTTCGCTCGGCGCGACCAGCGTCGCGCCCGCGAGCCAGGTCGGGAACATGTCGAGCAACGACGCATCGAACGCCACCGTCGAGAACTGCAGCACGCGCGATGACGCATCGAGCGACACGTGCGCCCGATACCAGTGGCAGAACTGCACGATGTTCCGGTGCGACAGCATCACGCCCTTCGGCACGCCGGTCGACCCCGACGTGTAGATCGCGACCGCGCAGCGCGCAGCGCGGTCCGCATCCCGTTCGAGCGGCCACGGGCCGGCCAGCGCATCGGGCGAGGCGTGCGCGTCCGCTTCCGCGTGCGCGCCGCAGTCGATCACGTCGAGGTCGAATCCGTCGAGCAGCGCCGGCTCGACCGCACCGCCGACGACGAGCGCCTGCGCCCCCGATTCACGCAGGATCGTGCGGGCCCGCTCGGGCGGAAACGCCGGATCGAGCGGCACGCAGGTCGCGCCGGCGCCCAGCACGCCGACGATCGCCGGGTACAGCGCGACGCCCTTGTCGAGCCGCACCGCGACCACGCGTGGCGCGGCCGGTCGCGCGGCGATGCGCGCGGCAACCTGGCGGGCGCGCGTGACCAGCTCGCGATAGGTCAGTTGGCCGTCGGCCGCGACGAGCGCGCAGGCGTCCGGCGCGGCGGCCGCCGCACGCGACACGAGTTCCGGCAGCGACGGTTCGCACGGCCACGCGGCGGCGGTGTCGTTCGACGCATGCCAGCCGGCCAGCCGTTCGAGATCGAGCACGATATCGGCCGGCCCCGGCGGCGTGGCGCGCGGCGCGTCATTCGGATCGCTCAGCTCGCGCGCGATCCCGCTCGCGACTTCGTGCATCAGATCGACCGCGCATGCGGCGATCTCGTCCGCGAGGTCGGCGCCGTTGAGCGTCGCGCCGAACGCGAGCGTCGCGTCGGCCAGCACGCGCGTGTCGCCCGGCGCCGCGTCCGTGAGCCACGCGATGCGTACCTCACGCGGCGGAAACGCATCGGCGACGATCTCGCAATGCAGCGGCCGTGCGTGCGCGCAGTGCACGGCAGGGTCCGGCGCGCCGCAGACGATCGACCACTCGGCCGCGTTGCGCAACGGTTCAGGCGCCGGCGCCGGCAACAGCAGCGCATCGGCCGCGTCGCGCAGCGGGCCGTCGCGTCCGTCGGCGATACAGACGGTATGACCGGTCGCCTCGAGTTCAGCCGCCAGCCGTGCAGCGAGACGGGTCTGCCCGCCGATCGCAATGATGATCGCTTTCATCGACGTGACTCACAGGTAGTCGGACAAGGCCGCGCGGGTCGGCGCGTGATCGAGCAGGCCGCTCATCCGGAAGAACTGCCGGATGTTGACGATCATCGGATGCTGACTCGTGATCGGATAGGCGCCGACCATGTCGTCCGCGATCCGTGCGCGCTCGGCGGCCGGCAGATCGAGCGCATCGATCAGGCGGCGATCGAACTGCAGTTGCAGGTCGGCGCTCAGGTATTCGCGCAGGAAGCACGGCAGCCCTTCGCCGAGCGCGAGCCGCGCGGGTTCGTCGATCTCCGACCAGTACAGCTTCACGAGATTGATCCAGAACGCCGAGTGACGGCCTTCGTCCGCGAGGTGATCGGCCATCACGCCCTTCACCGAGCGCTTGAGCGTCGCGTCGCGCGAGAACGCCGCGACTTCCGCCGTGACCGTGTTCTCCGAGATCGCGACGCACAGCAGCTCCATGCCGTCGCGATACTGCGCGCCGACCCGCTCGACCGCGCGCGGAATCGCCCGCGACAGCTCGATCTCGCTGTTCGGCGGCAGCGGCGCGATGCCGGTGGCCTCCTCGACCTGCCGCAGGTAGTCCATCGCGACGTACGCGTGGTAATCCTCGTCGATCACCACCGTCATCGCATCCTGCCGGCACGCGAACGGAAACGGGTGCGCGAAGCGGCCGCGCGCGATCCGCAACGCGGTGGCGTTGACGATCTCCGTCTCGAAGATGATCACGTCCTGGATGTACTTGTAGAAGCTCTGCAGCAGGACGAAATCGCGCACCGCATCGCCCGCATCGACGATCGCCGGGTGCGCACACAGCGGCTGGCGTTCGAGCGGGTAGTAGCGCAGTTCGTCGTCCTCGACGATCCGCCGCGGGCGCGATCGCACGGTCGCGCGCGCCTCCCAGCGATCGACGTGGCTCACGTAGGTGACGGCGGTCGTCATCGCGTGTCCTCCGGGGAACCGTAGTAATGGATTTCAAGCAGCAGGCAGCCCGCGTCGCTGCGGAACGGGCCATGCGGCGTGCCGGCCGGACGCACGAAGTAGCTGCCTTCCCGATAGGTCGCGCGATACTCGCGCGTCGCGACGTCGACCAGGCTCTGGTCGCCGTCGATCAGGTGCACTTCCTCGTGGTAGTCGTGCAGGAACGGCACGCTCGTGCCCGCGCCGGGATCGAACCGCACGATCCGGGTCCGGATGCCGCGCTTCGCGTGCTCGTCCAGCGTATCGACGAGCACGACCTGGTCGATGCCGTCGTCGAACGCCGCCGGGTGCTCCCACTCGAGCGCCGCGAAATCGACGATGCGCTCCGACAGCCCGCGCGCGTTCATGCCGGCACCACGTTGCGGGTCTGGCCGAGATGCGCGAGCAGCCCGTCCCACAGGCGCATGCGCTCGTCGATCGCATCGAGCCCGGCCTGCAGCGCTTCCTCGAGCTTCGCCGCGTCGCCGTCGGCCGCCTCGCGGATCATCGCGCGCGCCGCCGGCCCGTGTTCGCCCGAATCCACTTCGATGTGGCGGTCGAGGTAATACACGAGCAGCGGGATCGACGAGCGCTCGATCTTCCATTCGTCGAGCAGCGTGCGAAACATGTCGGGAATCACGTTCTCGCGGCCGTAGAAGAAGTTGCCGAGCACCTGGTGCGTCGCGCCCGACGTGCACGCGGCCATCGTCGCCTCGACGAAGCGGATCACCGGCTCCGGTGCATCGACGGCCTTCAGCGCGGCCGACACCGAGAAGCCCGAGCGCACCAGCGACACCATTTCCTCGATGCGCGACGTCGACGCGCCGACATCGCGCATCGCGTGCAGGTACAGGTCGTAGTGGCTCATGTGGCCGTTCGGCGTTTCGTCCGATTCCTCGCCGAGCACGATCTCGTTGATCAGGCGCGACGCGTTCGCGTTGCGCGGCGCGACCCACGGCACCGCGACGGTCGTCAGGTCCTGCTGCAGCCGCTTCACGAGCGACATGAAATCCCACACGGCGAATACGTGCCATTCCATGAACACGCGCAGCTCGTCGATGGTACGGATCGATCCGAACACCGGATGATGCGCGAGCCGCTCGTGCTGCTCGCCGATTTTTCGCTCCAGCCCTTCCAGTTGATTCACGGGACTCTCCTAGTAATGTCCGCTCGCGCCAGCCCACTGCGCCGGCTTCCGGCGCCGGAAACCGTTTCCGGCGAATTGCCCGCAGGCCGTTTTCGGCTTGCGCAGCAATTTCAGGCGTCGATGCTAAATAAGCCGCCAATTTGCCGCCTATTCAAAACGGACATTCTCATATTCTTTCCGGACCAGACTATTCACTCACGCCTCAAATCCTTTACTGGCAAGGACTTTACGAATTACCGACAAAACCGCACGGAATTGACAGCCGCAAATTGGACTGTCTAGGATAAGAATTGCGATTCATCAAAAAATGAAATGCACGATGCGAATATGTATTTTTCATTAAACAAATACACGCATTTAATTCATCCACCGGAATAAGCTTTCCAGGAGAAACGACGTGATCGATTCGACGCTTCAATTGCCGCTGTCCGCGCCGCAGCGGGATTTCTGGGAGGCCGCCCTCGCGTATCCCGTCCCGTCGACGCATATCTATGCGGCCGAGTATTTCGAGATTCGCGGCGCACTCGACACCGACGCATTCGAACGCGCGCTGCGGCAGGTGATTCGCGAGGCGCAGACGCTGCACACGACGCGGATCGTGCTGGATGGCGACACGCCCGTGCGCGTGCTCGACGCCGCGCTCGCCGACGACTGGACGCTCGAACGCGTGGACCTCGCCGGCACGAAAGACGCGCACGCCGTCGCGCTCACCGGCATGCGCGCGCACTGCACGGGCGCGATCGAACTGGCGCGCGGGCCGTTCTTCCGCCACACGTTGTACCGCATCGCGCCGGATCACTACTACTGGTATCACGGCTACGCGCACATCCTGGTCGACGGCTATTCGGGCAGCCTGATCGCCACGCGCGCCGCCGAGCTGTACAGCGCGTTCGCGGCTGGCGCCAAGGCGCCGCCCGCGCGCTTCGCGTCGCTCGCCGAGCTGCAACTCGACGAAGACGCGTACCGCGCGTCCGAACAGTTCGCGCACGATCGCCGCTACTGGCTCGAACGCTTCGCGGACCAGCCGCGCACGGTCACGCTCGCCGGCCCCGCGCGCTTTCCCGAGCGCGACGACGGGCCCGACCTGCGCGAGACGCGCATCGCGAGCGCGAACGAGAGCGCGCGCATCGAGGCGGTCGCCAAGGGGCTGTTCACGTCGACGGTGCCGCGGCTCGTCACCGCGCTGACCGCCGCGTACCTGTACCTGAACACCGGCGCGCACGACATCGTGCTGTCGGTCGCCGCGATGGCGCGCACGTCGGCACGGGAGCGCCGCACGCCGACGCAGTGCGCGAACATGCTGCCGCTGCGCCTGCACGTCGAGCCGGGCCACACGCTCGACGACCTGTGCCGCCAGGCGAACCGCGAGATGACCGCGCTGCGCCAGCACCAGCGCTACCGGATGGGCGACCTGCACCGCGAACTGACGTCGCTCGACAACGGCCAGGGCGTGTTCGGCCCCGAGATCAACATCATGGCGTTCGACTACGACCTGCGGTTCGGCGACTGCGTGACGACGTCGCACAACCTGTCGGTCGGCACCACCGACGACCTGATGGTGAACCTGACCGACCGCCGCAACGGCGAACCGCTGCGCTTCGACTTCGACGCGAGCCCGCAGTACTACAGCCGCGACGCGCTGAACGCCCACGTCGGCCAGTTCCTGACGTTCATGCGCGTGGCGCTCGACGATCCGCTCGCGACGCTCGGCGCCCTCGAAAGCCGGCTCGACTTTCAACCGGCGGCGCTCGCCGGCTGAAAATCGTCTGCGTCACCGTGTTACCCCATCCAACCGAATCACTACGGAGTCCTGTCATGTCTTATTCGGAATCGCGCTTCTGGCATCCCCGGCAACATCCGCTCGCCGCGTCGCGCTCGCCGATCCGCATCACGCGCGGCGAAGGCTGCTACCTGTACGACGACACCGGCCGGCCGTATCTCGACGCGGTCGCGTCGCTGTTCAACGTGTACGTCGGCCACGGCCGGCGGGAGATCAAGGAAGCGATCGTCCGGCAGCTCGACGAACTCGAATATCACCCGGTGTTCGCCGGGTTCAGCCATCCGCGCGCGGAAGAACTGTCGGCGCGGCTGATCAACATGCTCCAGCCGGAAGACATGAGCCGCGTAATCTTCGGCTCCGGCGGCTCGGACGCCGTCGAGGCCGCGCTGATGATCGCGCGGCAGTACTGGAAGGTGTCCGGGCAGCCCGAGCGCACCAAGTTCATCGCGCTGCGCCAGGCCTATCACGGCTCGCACTTCGGCGGCAGCTCCGTCACCGGCAACACCGTCTACCGGCGCAACTACGAGCCGACGCTCGCCGGCTGCTTCCACGTCGAGACGCCGTGGATCTATCGCAACCCGTTCACGCACGACCCCGAGGAACTCGGCCGGCTGTGCGCATCGCTCGTCGAGCGCGAGATCCTGTTCCAGGGGCCCGATACCGTGGCCGCCTTCATCGCCGAACCGGTGCAGGCGACCGGCGGCATCATCGTGCCGCCCGCGAATTACTGGCCGCTGGTGCGCGAGGTGTGCGACCGCCACGGCGTGCTGCTGATCGCCGACGAAGTGGTGACGGGCTTCGGCCGGACCGGCGCCGCATTCGGCAGTCGCGGCTGGGGTGTCGCGCCGGACATCATGTGCCTGGCGAAGGGCGTGTCGTCGGGATATCTGCCGCTCGGCGCGACCGTCGTCAACCGCCGCATCGAGAATGCGTTCGCGTCCAACCCGGGCGGCATCGGCACGCTGATGCACGGCTACACCTACTCGGGCCACCCGATCGTCTGCGCGGCCGCGCTCGCGAACCTGCAGATCATCGTCGACGAGGATCTCGCCGGCAACGCGGCGCGCGAAGGAGCGTACCTGCTGGAGCGGCTGCAGCCGCTCGTCGACCGCTATCCGGTGGTCGGCGACGTGCGCGGCAAGGGGCTGCTGGTCGGCATCGACCTCGTGAAGGACAAGGCGACGCGCGAATCGATCGAGCCGTCGGACGGCTATGCGGCCGCGCTCGCAGACGCGGCGCGCGATGCGGGCGTGCTGATCCGCTCGCTCGGCAACCGGCTCGCGATCGCGCCGCCGCTCGTGATCGGTCGCGAGGACGTCGACCGCATCGTGCATGCGGTCGAGCACGCGTTCGAAACGGTGCCGCGCTGGACCGCACGCTGAGCGCGGCAGCGAGGCGGCGGCGGTCAGCGCGCCGCCGCTTCCGCGGCCGCGAGGTACTGGCTTGGCGTGACGCCGAACGCGCGCTTGAAGGTCGCCGCATAGGTGGTCGGGCTGCGATAGCCGACCTGATGCGCGGCCTGCGTGACGGGCATGCCGCTCGCGAGCAGCGCGAGCGACATCGACAGCCGCAGTTGCTGACGCCACGCGGCCACGCTCATGCCGGTCTCGCTGCGAAACAGGCGCGCCAGATGGCGCGCGCTCAACGCGGCGTCGCGCGCGAGCGTGTCGAGCGGCAACTCGCAGTGCGGCTCGCGCTGCAGCCGCTCGCACAGCTTCAGCAAGCGCCGGTCGCGCGGCAGCGGCAGCGTGAGCGGCGTCTGCGCGAGCTCGCTCAGTTCGTCGGCGAATAGGCGCGCGAGCGGATCGTGGTCGACGCTGCAATCGAACGGATGCGACACGCGCGTGGCGAGTTCGCGCAGCAGCGGCGATACCGTCATCGCGCACAGCGTGGCAGGCAGCCGCGCGCTGAGCGCGTCGCCGAGATAGAGCGAGCAGAGCTGGACGTCGTCGGCCACGCGCATCGCATGGACGGTGCGCGCTGGAATCCAGATCGCGCGCAGAGGCGGGGTGATCCAGCGCTGGCCTTCGACGTCGAGTACCAATACGCCGCGCGTCGTAAACAATAGTTGCCCGGCCTGATGCGCGTGCGGGGCATACTCGTGAGCAAGCGCGCGGGCGGGGGCCGACGCGCAGGGCGGTTCGATCGCGCGGATCCCGCCGAAGGCGAACGCGCGCGCACCGGCGCGCGCGAGGAGAGGCACGTCTTGAACGCTGGTCATGGTCGATCAGTCCTGATACGAAACCGGAGGGGTACCGCAACACGTGAAACGACGGGGGGACAGGTGCCCGCACAAGCGGGCCCGTCGTGCGAACAGTCGCCATTAAACCGGCGTCGGCTTCGCCTCAAAACTGTCCTTTTGAACAGGATACGCGCGGGCCGCAATGCACGGCCCGCCCACACCGACGAGGATCACCGATGGACCTGACAATACTGCACGACTGTTTCGACGCACTACAACGCGCGCCCACCGCGGAAGCCGCGTTTCCGCCGATTGCCGCCGCCGCGGCCGCGCTCGGGTTCCGGTATTGCGTGTACGGCTTGCGCCGCACGCTGCCGCTCGCCCGGCCCGACCTGCAGATCGTCGGCAATCATCCACGCGAATGGGAACACCGTTATGTGAAATTCGGCTACGTGACGATCGATCCGATCATCAAGCGGGTCGCGAGCCAGCCGCGGCCGGTCGTATGGAATGCGTTCGACGAACCGGGCGACACCGCGTTCTGGCACGACGCGGCGTGCTTCGGGATGCGTTACGGCTGGTCGCACGGCGGCTACGACCGGGCCGGCAATCTCGGCGTGCTGACGCTCGTGCGCGACACGACGCCGCTCGACGCGGATGAAGTCTCGCGATTGCGCGCACCCTGCGCGAGCCTCGCGCATGCGGCGCACGCATACCTGATGCCGCGCCTCGCCGATCCGATCGCGCCGGTCGGCACCGGGCTGACGCTGCGCGAGCGCGAGGTACTAGCGTGGACGGCCGACGGCAAGACGGCCTACGAGATCG
>Ga0268256_1000326_pt1 | contig 46833 bp, 46 predicted proteins | sample AgamicAtAmrz_FD_200247 | JGI IMG/M metagenome (GOLD analysis project Ga0268256, IMG submission 200247) | Agave microbial communities from Guanajuato, Mexico - At.Am.rz (v2) (version 3) | ecosystem: Host-associated > Plants > Roots > Rhizosphere | place: Guanajato, Mexico | collected 2012-06-07 | reverse complement strand
CGAAGGTGTCAGCCAGGTCATGGAGCCGATCCTCGACCGCAAAGCACCGCTCGATGCCGCTCGAGACTGGCTCAAGGCGCACCCCGAGCAGGTCTCGGCCTGGCTCGAGGGCGTGACCACGTTCGACGGCAAGCCCGCCAATGCGGCATTGGTCGCGCAACAGTAATGCAGCGCTACCCTCTCTCGGCCGACATGCAGGCCTTCATCGAGCGGACCCGCGCCTTCGGCGTGGCCGATCCTGCACTAGCAGCCCAGCGCGCGGCCTATTCGCGCATGGCCGCAGCCTTCACCCCGCCATGCCCGGAAGGCGTGCAGGTGCGAGATTTGAATATGCCGGGACTGGTGCCCTTGCGCGTGTTCCAACCGGCACAAGCAGCACCGGCCGGAGGGTGGCCAGCGCTGCTATTTATGCATGGTGGTGGCTGGATGCTCGGTGGGCTCGACTCACACGCGTTCTTCTGCGCCGAACTGACGGCGTGCTTGGGAGTGGCGGTGGTCGCGGTGGATTACCGACTCGCGCCGGAACACCCCTTCCCCGCCGCCCTGCACGACAGCCTCGCCGTCTGGCGCGCCCTGCGCGATGGCGCGCTGGATGTACCGGTTGACCCCACACGACTGGCAGCCATCGGCGACAGCGCCGGGGGCAATCTCGCCGCCGCCCTGTGCCTGGCACTGCGTGAAGCGGATGAGCCGCAGCCGCGCATGCAGGCGCTGATCTATCCAGCGCTGGGTGACGAGGACAGCGTGTCGCGACGCGAATATGCCGATGCACCGCTGTTGTCTGTCGACGACATGCGCGCCTGCCTGAACGCCTATCTGCCCCCCACTACTCACAGCCCGCTGGCGCTGCCATTGCTCGCCCGCGACCTCACAAGGCTGGCGCCCGCTTTCATTGCCGTGGCCGAATTCGACCCACTGCGCGATGACGGCCTGCGCTATGCACAACGGTTGAGAGACGACGGAGTGGCGGTCGATGACTTCCCAGGCCATGGACTGGTCCATGGCTGCCTGCGGGCCAGGGGGTTGCCGGAGGTGGAGGCACTGTACGAGGCGCTGTTTGCAGCGCTCAGGAACAGCCTCGATTGAGCCCCTTTTACCGAAACCGCCCGACCTGCAAGCGCGGGCTCGTCACGAGAGGGAAGCGCCTACCTAATGAAAGTTTCATGTTTTGACCCATGCTCTTTCTGCAAGAATCTTTAGTTACAACCTCTTACAAAGATTCGCTGAATAGCTGGAGCACGTGATGAATCCCCCCCTCCCTGCCAAAGCACCGTCCAAAGCCGGAAGAGTCTTCCGGGTGACCTCCGGCAATTTTCTCGAACAGTTCGACTTCTTCCTGTTCGGTTTCTACGCCACCCAGATCGCTGCCGCGTTCTTCCCTGCCAGCAACGAATTCGCCTCATTGATGATGACCTTCGCCGTATTCGGCGCAGGCTTCCTGATGCGCCCGCTGGGGGCGATCATCCTCGGCGCCTACATCGATGACGTCGGCAGACGCAAAGGCCTGATCGTGACCTTGGCGATCATGGCCAGCGGTACCTTGCTGATCGTGTTCGTGCCCGGCTATGCCAGCATCGGCCTGTGGGCGCCGGCCCTGGTATTGCTCGGCAGGCTGCTGCAAGGGTTCTCGGCGGGTGCCGAGCTCGGTGGCGTTTCTGTTTACCTGGCAGAGATGGCCACGCCCGGGCGCAAAGGCTTCTACGCCAGTTGGCAATCGGCCAGCCAGCAGGTCTCCATCATGGTAGCCGCGGCCCTGGGCTATGGCCTGAATCAGTGGTTGTCCGCCGAGGAGTTGTCCCAATGGGGATGGCGGATTCCCTTTGCCGTGGGCTGTCTGATCGTCCCGTGCATCTTCCTGCTGCGCCGCAACTTGCAGGAGACCGAAGAGTTCGCCAAACGCGAGCACCGCCCGACCATGAGCCAGGTGTTCAAGACACTGTGCGCCAACGCATCGGTGGTGATCCTGGGCATGCTGATGGTGGCCATGACCACCACCGCCTTCTACATGATCACCGTGTACGCCCCGACCTTTGGCAAAACCGTACTGCAGCTCGATACCAGTGATGCATTGATGGTGACCTTGCTGGTCGCCGTATCCAACTTCCTGTGGCTGCCGATCGGCGGCACGTTGAGCGATCGCCTGGGACGCAAACCGCTGCTGGCGGCGATGTCCCTGCTGACCGTACTCACGGCATATCCTGCGCTGTCGTACCTGGCCCAGGCCCCCAGCTTCGCTCACATGCTGGAAGTGCTGCTGTGGTTCTCGTGCCTCTATGGCGTGTACAACGGCGCACTGATCCCGGCCCTGACCGAAATCATGCCCACCGAAGTGCGTGTTGCCGGATTCTCCCTGGCTTATAGCCTCGCCACCGCGGTGTTCGGCGGCTTCACCCCGGCGGTGTCCACCTGGGCGATCCATGCCACGTCAGACAAGGCCGCCCCGGCTTACTGGCTGATGTTCGCAGCGCTGTGTGCGTTCACTGCAACGCTTGTGCTGTATCGCCGTCGGCCTGCCCGCAGCACGGCTGTTGCCTGAGGGTGTGACGGGTTCTTACGAGTGCTGTGCAGAGCGCTGGAAAGTAACTCCGCATAACTGAAAAAGCGCGCCCGAGAATCTCGGGCGCGCTTTCGGCTTAGTCTTGGTTCATTCCCAGCTCAGCATCATCCAGCAGTGCTTTGGCCATACCCGCCAGGTAATAACCTGCCCAGGCCAAGTCGGTGTCGCTCTCCATGACACCCAAAAATGTCAGTCGCCTGACACTACCGAGCAATTCCGACGCATGCTCGCGAGCGTGCTTACAGGGAATACCCTGCTCGACGCGAAAGAGAGGCCGCCCCGAACCATCCCCTGCACTGAATGCAGTGAGTCCCGGCGTCACTGGTGCCTGCACAACATCGCTCATTGATGCTCTCCTCCATTGACGCTCTGTTGCCATACCGCAACCTTGGGGAACACCGCCCAACCTGTAGGAGCGGGCTGGTCCCGCGATGGGGTCGCCGCTATCGGCAAAGACCCATAGCGATCTACTGGCATCCTGGTCAAAGCCATCCTGACCAGACCTCTGGCCGCGGCCAGCTCCTGACCCAAAACACAAGGCAATCGTCGGTCTGCAATGCTCAAGGCAACACCCAGATCCTGAGCAATCTGTTTTAAAAGGAATTCGAGCGAACGGGTGGGATATTCGAGCGGGGGTGGATCGGGGACAATCTTCAGCATACTCACCTCAGTGTCATTGAGGCTGCCATCACCCGCTGTCAAACAGGAAGGTGGCAGCTGTGCGCGGGTTGACAGACCGAGGACACTGAAACTCGGCGCACACGAAGGTGCCCCACGCACAGCCGCCATAGCGCTTGCACGTGTTTCAGTGATCAAAGCGGCCTGTCAAAGCCGGTCGTTGAATTGGCAACGACCCGGCGAGACTAGAGGCCGTTTTGGAGCACTGCAATGGCGGAATGGCGGTGGGAGTATGTTTGGGAAATGGACTACAGGGAATAAGGAAAAGCTGATTGGTAGGATTCGACGGGAGAGCGGCGGAGGCGTGTTGAGTACTCCTATCTACCGAGTCCCTCAAAACCTCGAGCCTGCCAACGGTCCAAACCTTGCCCATGAAAAAGCCCCGCCAATTTTTATCAGCGGAGCTTTTTGATGTATGGTGGAGAGATAGCAGCTCACCACACAAGCGGCCTCCGTCCTTTAGGCACCGCAATCATCGGCCTTCATCGTTATATTACGTACAATCACTTCCCTTTCGACCCCGATTGCGAACAACCTTGAGCTCCAAGACAGCAACTACACAGAAATGGTAGAAAGGCTGACTGCCAACTCTGTCGATGGATTCCTCATACCGAAAACCTGCCGCAACCAGTACGAGATAAGTTCTGATGCTCTTTCAACGGCGTTCGGGCGGCTCAAGAAAACTCTAGGCTTCGGTCGTAAGCAAGTGTTCCACTCCATCCGCGCTTCTGCAATTTTACTCATCTGTTGCGGGAAGACGTCACAGATAGGTTCATCAAGGAATTGGTTGGCCACGAGACCGGTACTGTCACCTTCGACGCATATAGGCAAGGGGTATCAACCGAGCAGAAGCTTGAAGCGATCCCCGAGCCCCCTACGTTGGATTTAAGTTAATCCAGACCTGAAGCCATTCAGCAATCGCTACTGCAACACTGACAACGCCGAGCAACAATGGACAAAAGTTGTCAGTAAACCAAGGTTTGCCAGCCATTCCTTTTATGAACGCATATAGAAAGATAATGATATACACATAACGATGAGGTGTAACCTCATAGCATCTACCTCCACTAGAAGTCACGCGTTGCTCCCCCCTCATATATACTTTAGTCAGAAAGTAGCTAACCTCTGCACGCTCAGGATAGCTATAGCTCCATGGGTGCTTAGCTCCGTACTGATCTGACTGTACCTTTTCTATTTCCTCATGATACGAAAGAAGTCCTCCCATCCTCAGTTTTAGAATCCTCACCGGCACGCCCTCATCCTCTTCCATCTCTTTTTGAGCAAAGCGAATGGCATCACGCCTGTAGAGCCTACTGCACATCGATACCAAGCACTCGTCGAATAATTTATGCATAGCTGCATCCGGTTTTAAAGCACGTTCTGGAAGGCGTTGATAGAACCTGAGCAACAAGTATGCATTGATTAGTGCAACAACGAGCCAAACATACTCACCATTACGGTGTAGCTCCAACTGACTCCCCATAATCTTAAACTTGGTAATGTCGACGCCAAAAAACCACAGCAACAATATAAGAAGTGAAAATCCGATCAGGAATCCACGAGACTTATTGTAATCCGGTGAATCTACTTCATGCACAATCGCACCTCTCTTGGACCATCGAATTTATACCGTATTTCATGCCCCCGCCGCCGACAGATCGCGATATGATTATGCCGGCAAGACTACCAACCCCCACCAGCCATGAGGGAATTATCGGCTAGTTAAGATGGTTTTATGGATCGTCCCTCGATACCACACGATAACAAGACGCTGTACCCAACTTGATAGGGGTGTGTTTTAGAATCTCTTCTACCCCTATCCTTTTGAACTCATCAAGGACCATTCCTGCCGCCTTATCACAGAGGCTAATAATATTATTAGCATAGGTAGCTGAAAGATCACTAGAGGCATAAAAAAACTTTAAGCTTGAAGGCAAATAGAAGGATTTATAATACGGTTCTCTACCAGCATTAATATCCACGTGCCTACCTAGTTCGCTGTCTACCACCATTGCTATCTTACAAGACTTTAGGAACGCTGGGACAAGCGATTGAGTGATCGCTAGATGCCATCCAAGCGGCTCGCTCTTTGCCTCATGATCTGTGTTTAAAATCAGATATGTGGCATGATGCTCAAAGGCCATCTCATTACCCAATGCCTTAAGCGGACTCTTCACAATATAAATTGAGCAAGCGCTAACACGGTAGCCTTGGTAGATTTCCTTAAGCGTATTGGTATCAGCGGCCATCAGGTAGTCAAAGCGAGATTTAAGATCTCCGAAATCAGTTCGGCTCAGGGAGAAGTCATTTGCTGGTGCGGAATACCTCACCTTATCGTCCTTCCCATCTCGTTTGTGGGTGATCTGCCGCCTGATCGTGGAAGGGTCAATCTCATCAATGTATAACTCACCAGTTACTGGGTCCGTGTGTACGGTGAGCGACGATACACCCTCCTTTACACTCCCATACACGTAGGTTTCAACAGGGAGTGGCACGTGCCCCTTCTTATGCTTCTTCTTTCCTTCGCCCTTCATAAGCATCCTCGCTAACCGAACATTGAATTAACAGCATAGGCCCTTGTCCACCTTGACACCATGTATAGCCGTCCACATCCACCATGTCCAGGCGCTTCCGCACTAGATTCAGGAAACCTTTAGGGTGATGATGTGGCTGGAGGCCACGCAATACAATGACTGCAGCGGTAGGAACATGTGATGGCACAACTACTATTCCAGTTGCAGTAGGTGTATTTACTTATCCCATACATGAGAAAAGCCCCTCCATTTCTGGCGGTGCTGCTGTTAATGCGGTGTTGCTAAGGTGTAGGCCGCGCCCGACTCAGATGTAATTGCATGGAATGGAATTTTCAGTGGTATATGCAAGCATCCGCTCGACACCATCTTCAAAATCAGCTTGCACTACCGCAGCGTTTCGGTTAACCATGCCATCAATGATGCTTGCTACATCTACGCTGTAGCTCGCCGTTCAATTATATAGGACCTTCGCACTCACCCCATCTAATGTATCAATATGTTTACGATGCTCAGGATGAAATGGTCGAGATGCTGATAGCACTGATTGCGGAATCGATCAACGAGATCATCCGCTAGCATATCGAGACTGAGAGGAGCACAGCTAGGTTATGGACGCTACTCAGATCATCAGCATATTCGGCATAGCCTTACCCATCTGTGCCACAGTGGCAGCATGGTTCTGGAAAACGCATCACGAGCGCGAGGCAGTCAAGGTGGCGCTGGTGGCTGAGATCCTTGCTTTACGAGAGATAGCAACTACTCGTCGATATGTGGAGGAATTGGAGGAAACGGCTGTAGAGCTGGGAGCCAAGGAGGAAGGACAGCGAGAGATCACCAAGTTTCAGGTCAAAGTCCCCGAACACTACTGCCGTATCTACATCAACAGTGTAAGCAAGCTGGGAGCACTGAAGCTCAAGGATGCCCAGCTTGTGGTGAAGTTCTACCAGTATGCGGACAGCTTCGTCATGGACGCAGCTCCTGGAGGCATCTTGTACGAAGGCACGGACGATCCTGATACGTTCGCTGAGAACGCGGCCATCCTGCGAGAGGCCATCACCATTGCTGACGAACTGAAGCGCCGCAATCCCGTTTGAGGACTCCAGAACAACAATCTTGCGCACAAGGGCTACGTACAACGCAGAGACGAAAAAAACCCGCAGACGCTAATCTGCGGGGCTTTTCATGTATGGCGGAGAGATAGGGATTTGAACCCTAGGTACTGTTGCCAGTACAACGGATTTCGAATCCGTCCCGTTCGACCACTCCGGCATCTCTCCAGTGGCGCGCATCATACCAGCGTTTTCGTTTCTGGCAAACCTTTTTCGAAAAAAATTCGCGTGGTATCAGGCGCTTGCGTGAGCGTGCGGGTTACAGCGGCACGCCCAGGCGCTTGGCGACTTCTTCGTAGGCTTCGATGACATCGCCCAGACCCTGGCGGAAGCGGTCCTTGTCCATCTTCTTGCGGGTTTCCTTGTCCCACAGGCGGCAGCCGTCAGGGCTGAACTCGTCGCCCAGCACGATCTGGCCGTGGAATACGCCGAACTCCAGCTTGAAGTCGACCAGCAGCAGGCCAGCGTCATCGAACAGCTTGCTCAGCACTTCGTTGACCTTCAGCGACAGCTTCTTCATCTCGACCAACTGCTCGGCGGTGCCCCAGCCGAACGCGACAACGTGGGATTCGTTGATGAAGGGGTCGCCCTTCTCGTCGTTCTTCAGGAACAGCTCGAAGGTCGAAGGGGTCAGCTGAATGCCTTCCTCGACGCCCAGGCGCTTGACCAGGCTGCCGGCCGCGTAGTTACGCACCACGCACTCGACCGGGATCATGTCCAGCTTCTTGACCAGGCACTCGTTGTCGCCCAGCAGCTTGTCGAACTGGGTCGGCACGCCGGCCTCTTCGAGCTTCTGCATGATGAAGGCGTTGAACTTGTTGTTGACCATGCCCTTGCGGTCCAGCTGCTCGATGCGCTTGCCGTCGAACGCCGAAGTGTCGTTACGGAACAGCAGGATCAAGCGGTCGGCGTCGTCGGTCTTGTAAACCGATTTGGCCTTGCCGCGGTAGAGTTCGTCGCGTTTTTCCATGATGGGCTCCGCTTGCTTGAGTGGTTGGGCTAGGCGATTTCGCGCCAGTCGAGCCCGTGTTCCTGATTCGCCACCTGGAGCCAGTCCGGATCGCACCCCAGGGTGTCGACGAAGCACTGACGGGCCAGTTGTGGCAGGTTGTTCTTGCTGCTGAGGTGGGCCAGCACCAGGTGTTGCAGGTGCTTCCAACCCAGCTCGGCCACCAGGTTGGCAGCCTGGTGGTTGTTCAGATGTCCTTGGCTGCCGCCAACCCGCTGCTTGAGAAAGTACGGGTAGTGCCCGCGTGCGAGCAGGTCACGGCAGTGATTGGCCTCGATCAGCAACGCGTCGAGGCCCTGGTAACGCTCCAGCAGGTACGTATCGTAGCTGCCCAGGTCGGTGAGCATGCCGAAACGCCGGCGCCCGTCACTGATCACGTATTGCAGGGGTTCGAACGCATCGTGCTCGACCCGCGCGGCACTGACCTGCAGGCTGCCGATGTCCAGTACGTCCCCACAACCGAGAAAACCGGCGACCTCCACCGGCTTGCGCATGCCGCGCAAGGTCCCTTGGCTGAGGTAGACCGGTACATTGTAGCGCCGCGACAGCAACCCGACGCCATGCACGTGGTCGGCATGTTCGTGGGTCACCAGCACGGCGCTCAGTTGTGCTGCCGATACCCCGAGCAGCGCCAGGCGCCGCTCGGTCTCGCGCAGGGAGAACCCGCAATCGACCAGGACGAAGGTATCGTCACTGGCGATCAGCGTGCCATTTCCCTGGCTACCGCTTCCCAGTACCGCGAAGCGCACTTAGCCCAGACGGTCCTGGATCGCGCTCAGCACGCGGCGGGCCACATCGGCCGGGGCCACGGTGTTGATGTTCTTCTCGACGGTAACCTGGACCGACTCGCCCACCTTGCTCAAGCGAACCTGGTAGCGCTCGGCACGTGCCTCACGCTCTTCCTTGCTCGGCGCGCTGCCGAACAGGCGGCTGAAGAAGCCCGGCTCGTTCTGCTTGTCCTCGGGTTTCTCCGACAGGTTGATGTAGTACAGGCCCAGGCTGCGGTTGATGTCCTCGACACGCCATTCGCCCTGCTCCAGGGCGCGGCCTACGCCAGACCAGGCGCGGTCCAGGTCCGAGCCCAGGAACAGCACCGGGTTGCCGCTGCCGTCCTCGCTCAGGCTGACCTGGCTCGGGGCATCGAAGTCACGCGCCGCCAGCAGCGACACCGAACCGCCCTTCTCGGCGCTGCGGTTCATGCTGGCCAGCAGCTCGTCGACCAGCAATGCGTCGACGCCGGTGTTGCTCGACGTGCTCGGGAAGCCAGGCTCGGCGGTGCTGCCGGCCGGACGCTCGACGCTGACCACGTACACCTCGGAGGTGTTGCGCTGCACGCCGGGCTCCATGCGCACACGGACGCGCACTTCGCTGTCCGGGCTGCTGGAGGTGCTGGCCAGGCGCTGGCCGAGCGAGGCAGACAGCTCATCGAAGCGCTGCCAGGTGGTGTTGAACTCACCCGTTTGCGGACGCTCTTCGGCGATGCGGAAACCATTGTCTTCAAAGTACTGGCGCGCGACCGGCCAGACTTCGGCCGGCGAGCGCTGGGCCAGCACCCAACGGTTGGCACCGCTGCGCTGCAGGGTGAAATCGCTGACGTCGGCGCTGGCCGACAGCGGCTGCGGACGCGGCACTTCGAACTCGCCGGTGGCGTTGTCGTCGGCCACGTTGCGCGGGATCGGCAGCAGCGGATCCAGACGCTTGACGTTGGCGGCGTCCGGCGGCAGTTGCATCGGCGCAGTCGGGTGCGCCTGCAGGTAATCGCTGCCGCGGTCGCGGAAATAGCCATCCTCGCCCCACAGCCAGCCGCACCCGCTGGTGCTGGAGATGATCAGGGCGAGCGCGGAAAGACCAGCCAGTCGCTTCATGCGGTGTACTTCCTCGATTAAACCAGTACGCCGGACTGGCGCAAGGCAGTACGGACTTTTTCGTGACAGCCTTCGCTCAGCCAGGTCAGCGGCAGGCGAATGCCCTTGTGCATCAGACCCATTTCCACCAGCGCCCACTTCACAGGGATCGGGTTGGCTTCGCAGAACAGGTCTTTGTGCAGCGGCATGAGTTTTTCGTTGATCGCGCGGGCCTTCTCGGCATTGCCCTCAAGGGCGGCCTCGCACAGATCGGCCATTTCGCGCGGGGCGACGTTGGCGGTGACGGAGATGTTGCCCTTGCCGCCCATCAGGATCAGCTCGACGGCCGTCGGGTCGTCGCCGGACATGACGATGAAGTCGCTGTCGACGCCCTCGATGATGGCCTTGGCACGGGCCAGGTCGCCGGTGGCTTCCTTGATGCCGATGATGTTCTTGACCTTCGACAGGCGGATCACGGTCTCGGCCTGCATGTCGCAGGAAGTGCGGCCGGGCACGTTATAGAGGATCTGCGGGATGTCGACGGCTTCGGCGATGTGCTTGAAGTGCTGGTACAGGCCTTCTTGCGTCGGCTTGTTGTAGTACGGCACCACCAGCAGGCAAGCGTCGGCGCCGGCGTTCTTGGCGTTCTGCGTCAGGTGCACGGCTTCGGCGGTCGAGTTGGCGCCGGTGCCGGCGATCACCGGGATGCGGCGGGCGCTGCGCTTGACGCGCTCGACCACGTGCTTGATGACCAGGATGTGCTCTTCGACGTCAAGCGTGGCGGATTCGCCAGTGGTGCCGACCGCTACGATCGCGTGGGTGCCCTTTTCCAGGTGGAAGTCGACCAGTTTATCGAGGCTGTCCCAATCCAGACGCCCTTGTGCATCCATGGGTGTGACCAATGCCACCATACTGCCCGCGATCATGAAACTGCTCCTGCCGGAAAAAGAGAGCGGTAATGGTACTGGCGCCATCGACCTTGCACAAGCGAAGCTGGCGGGCGGAGCATTCCCCTCGGCCTCGCTTTTCGCTACCCTTGATTCTTTGATCGGCGCAGTGCGGCCCGCCGGGCCGTCGACAGTGCTCCACGCCTGTACTTCGTCACCCTCCAAAGGGCTGCGAATGCGGGTGACAGGGAGGCTAGCTCTCGTCCTTCGCCGACCGCTCATCGCTTTAGGAATGCTGCATGTCCACCGCCCCCCGCGAACAATTCCTCGTCATCAGTGCCTTGGGCCCCAATCCCATGGAGCTTGCCAACGTCCTCAGCCGCGCGGCCTTCGAAAACCGCTGCGCGGTGGTCACCTCGCGCCTGTCGCGCCACGGCGAAACCAGCGCCCTGGTATTGCAGGTCGGTGGCAGCTGGGATGCCCTGGCCCGTCTTGAAACCACCCTGCCCGGCCTTGGCAAGAAGCACGGCCTGACCCTCGATGTGGTGCGCAGCGCCGAGCAGGAGGTTCGCCCACAGGCCCTGCCCTACGTGGCCTACGTCAGCGCCGCCTATCGCCCGGACATCATCAACGAGCTATGCCAGTTCTTCCTCGACCACCGCGTCGAGCTCGACGGGATGACCTGCGACACCTACCTCGCCCCGCAGACTGGCAGCAGCATGCTCAACGCCCAGTTCACCGTGATACTGCCGGCCGGCACCCAGATCAGCTGGCTGCGCGACCAGTTCCTGGATTTCGCCGACGCGCTGAACCTGGACGCCCTGATCGAACCCTGGCGCCCACAGAACCCTGTCTAAGGAGCTCCCATGGCCGTTGCCATCGACCAACCCGTTGCCGACTTCCAGGCCCAGGCCACCAGCGGCCAGACCATCAGCCTGTCCGCGCTCAAGGGCCAGCAGGTGGTGCTGTACTTCTACCCGAAGGACAGCACGCCGGGCTGCACCACCCAGGGCCAGGGTTTCCGTGACCAGCACGAAGCCTTCAAGGCTGCCAACACCGTGGTGCTGGGCGTCTCGCGTGACGGCATCAAGTCGCACGAGAACTTCAAGGCCAAGCAGGGCTTCACCTTCGAGCTGATCAGCGACAAGGACGAGGCGCTGTGCCAGCTGTTCGACGTGATCAAGCTGAAGAAGCTGTATGGCAAGGAATACCTGGGCGTGGACCGCAGCACCTTCCTGATCGACAAGGACGGTGTGCTGCGTCAGGAATGGCGCGGGGTGAAGGTGCCCGGGCATGTGGATGCGGTGCTGGCGGCAGCGCAGGCCCTGAACAAGGCCTGATATCGCCTTGGATTGCTTCGTGGGCAAGTTCGGCGTTCCGACTTGCCCGCGAAAAGAACGCTACGCCCCTACAGCAGTGGCGCCACCGTAGGCTCCTGCCGCGGCCAGGCATCGAGCACCGCCTTGAACAGCGTCGCCAGGGGAATGGCGAAGAAGATCCCCCAGAACCCCCACAGCCCACCGAACAGCAGCACCGCGCAGATGATTGCCACCGGGTGCAGGCTTACCGCCTCCGAGAACAGCAGCGGCACCAACACGTTGCCATCCAGCGCCTGGATGATCGCGTACACCGCCATCAGATAGATGAACTGATCACCCCAGCCCCACTGGAACAGCGCGATCAGGGTCACAGGCACGGTCACCACCACCGCCCCCACGTAGGGCACTACCACCGACAACCCCACCAGCAGCGCCAGCAGGGCCGCGTAGTTGAGCCCCAGGCTGATGAAAGCGATATAGGTGGCGATCCCGCAGATCAGGATCTCGATGCCCTTGCCGCGGATGTAGTTGGCGATCTGCCGATTCATCTCGTCGCCCACGCGAGTCAGCAACCTGCGCTCACGCGGGAGGTAGCCGCTGACCCAACGGGCGATCATCTCGCGGTCCTTGAGGAAGAAGAACACCAGGATCGGCACCAGCACCAGATAGATCATCGCGTTGACCAGCAGCGGCAGGCTGGAGAGCGAGAACGTCAGCGCCCATTGGCCGAACTTGCCGATCTCACCGCGCACCGACTCGATGGCGCGCAGCACCTGCTCGTCCGAAACCAGGTGCGGATAGCGCTCGGGCAGCAGCAGCAACAGCGATTGCCATTTGCCGAGCATGCCCGGCAACTCGTTGAACAGGGTGATCAACTGGTGCCAGAGCAGCGGCACCAGCACCACCAGGAACACTCCGAGCGCCCCCATGAAGAGGGCGAACACCAGCCACACCGCCATGCGCGTCGGCACCTTGAAGCGCTCCAGAGCGTTGACCAGCCCCTGCATGAGAAACGCCAGGACCATACCCGCCAGCACCGGCGCGAGCATGCCACCGAGCGTGAGTACCACGGTGAAGCCCAGGAACAGCAGGACCGCCAGCACCACCGCTTCCTCATCGGAAAAGTAGCGCTGCATCCAGTCGCGAAGCACTTTGAACATTGACGATCCTTGGGAAAGAAGACTCAGGCCTTGCGCAGCCAATAGGTGTAGATCCCTGACTCGGCCGTTTCGCGAAGCAGCGTATGACCGGCAAGCTGGGCAAAAGTGCGAAAGTCACGCTGCGAGCCGGCATCGGTGGCCACCACTTTGAGCACCGCGCCGCTGGCCAGGCGATTGAGCTCCATTTTCGCCTTGAGCAGCGGCAGTGGGCAGTTCAGCCCGCTGGCGTCGAGCTCAGCATCGCAGGTGGGGGTATCGATCATCGGGGGTCTCCATGGCGGGCGCAACAAGGTGTTGCAGACGATGTCGGTAGGATACCGCCACTGGTCGCCAAGGTGCGAGCGGGCTACAGTAAGGGTTTTTGATCGACGCGAGCTTCTGCATGAATCTACTGCGCCCCACCCTGCTGACGCTGGCCTGCCTGATGGCCCTTCCTGGCCACGCCGACGACCTGCCGTCGCTGGGGGATGCCAGCTCTGCGATCGTCTCGCCGAAACAGGAGCACGACCTGGGCCGTGCCTGGCTGAGCCTGCTGCGCGGCCAGGTCAACCAGCTCAACGACCCGCAGCTCAAGGACTACGTCGAGACCAGCGTGTACAAACTGGCCGAGACCAGCCAGTTGCAGGACCGACGCCTGGAATTCATCCTGATCGACAGCCGCGAACTCAACGCCTTCGCCGCGCCCGGCGGCATCGTCGGGGTCAACGGCGGCCTGTTCCTCAACGCCCAGACCGAAGGCGAGTACGCCTCGGTGCTGGCCCACGAACTGGCGCACTTGTCGCAGCGCCACTTCGCTCGCGGTGTCGAAGCCCAGCAGCGTATGCAGCTGCCGATGATGGCGGCGCTGCTGGCCGGTATCGTACTGGCCGCCGGCGGCGGTGGCGATGCCGGGATCGGCGTGATCGCCGGCACCCAGGCCGCGGCCCTGCAGGAGCAACGACGCTTCTCGCGGCAGAACGAGCAGGAGGCCGACCGCATCGGCATCCTCAACCTGGAAAAGGCCGGCTACGACCCGCGCAACATGCCGAGCATGTTCGAGCGCCTGGCCCGCCAGTACCGCTATGACGCCAAGCCGCCGGAATTCCTGCTGACCCACCCGGTCACCGAATCGCGTATCGCCGACACCCGCAACCGCGCAGAACAGGCGCCCAAAGGCGGCGTCGAGGACAGCCTGCGCTACCAACTGATCCGCGCCCGCGTCGCCCTTACCTACGAAGGCACGCCGGGCCTGGCGGCCAAGCGCTTCCGTGCCCAGCTCGACGAAAACCCCAACCTCGATGCTGCCCGCTACGGCCTGGCCCTGGCGCAGATCAAGGGTGGCCAGTTGAACGAGGCACGGGAAAACCTCAAGCCGCTGCTGGCCAAGGCGCCCAACGACATCACCTACAACCTGGCGCAGATCGACCTGGACATCACCAACAATCGCCTGGCCGATGCCCAGCAGCGAGTCACCCGCATGCAGGGGCTGTATCCGGGCAACTACCCGCTCAAGCAGGTGAGCGCCGACCTGCTGGTCAAGCAGAGCAAGCCGGCCGAGGCGGAAAAGGTGCTGGATGACCTGGTGAAAAACCGGCCAGACGATCCGGATGTCTGGTATGACGTGGCCGAGGTGCGCGGCCTGTCAGGCAACACGATTGGCCTGCACCGGGCAAGGGCGGAGTACTTCACGCTGGTGGGTGATTTCGACCAGGCGATCCAGCAGTTGGACTACGCTAAGCGCCGGGCGGGAAGCAACTTCCCACTGGCGTCGCAGATCGACCAGCGCCAGCGGGAGATCATGGAACAGCAGCGGATGGTCAAGGACATGATGCGCTGATATGAACAGGGGCCGCTGCGCGCCCCGATCGCGGGACGAGCCCGCGCCCACAGCGAGCGAGGGCATCACTCACTGAGGGAGCGGCAGTCTGGCGTCAGGCGTTACCGGAGAGCTTGAGACGCGCCGCCTGGGTAAAGTCCAGCATCCGGTTCAGTGGCTTGATCGCCCGCGGAATCAGCGCCGGCTCGACGAAGATTTCATTGCTGCCCTTGCGCAGGCAATCCAGCGTGCGCTCCAGCGTGTTCATCGCCATCCACGGGCAGTGCGCGCAACTGCGGCAGGCGGCGCCATTGCCGGCGGTCGGCGCTTCGACGAATACCTTGTCCGGACACAGCTGCTGCATCTTGTAGAAGATGCCGCGGTCGGTGGCGACGATGAAGGTCTTGTTGGGCAGCGTCTGCGCAGCCTTGATCAGCTGGCTGGTCGAACCCACGGCATCGGCCAGGTCGATCACCGACTCCGGCGACTCCGGGTGCACCAGGATCGCGGCATCCGGATACAGCGCCTTCATGTCGGCCAACTGGCGCGACTTGAACTCTTCGTGAACGATGCAGGCACCATCCCACAGCAACATGTCGGCGCCGGTTTTCTTCTGGATGTAACGGCCCAGGTGCTGGTCCGGGCCCCAGATGATGGTCTCACCGTTATCCATCAGGGTCTCGACGATCTCCAACGCGCAGCTGGAGGTCACCACCCAGTCGGCGCGCGCCTTTACCGCTGCCGAGGTGTTGGCGTAAACCACCACGGTACGCTCCGGGTGCTGGTCGCAGAACGCCGAGAACTCCTCTACCGGGCAGCCCAGGTCAAGGGAGCAGGTAGCTTCCAGGGTCGGCATCAGGATGCGCTTTTCCGGGGTAAGGATCTTCGCGGTCTCGCCCATGAAACGCACACCGGCGACCACCACGGTGTCAGCCGGATGGTTCTTGCCGAAGCGGGCCATTTCGAGGGAGTCGGAAACGCAACCACCGGTCTCCTCGGCCAGGGCCTGGATCACCGGATCGCAGTAGAAGTGGGCAACCAGAACCGCGTTCTGTGCCTTGAGCTCGGCAGCGATGGCCGCACGGTAATCGGCCTCCTGCGCGGGCGTCAGCGGATGGGGCTGCTTGGCGTCAAGGTGGGCTTGAACCAGGAGACGTTCGGAAATCTGGGTCATGATCGCTGGACCTGCGTGCGCGTCAGTCGAGTGTACCACCCGGCCCTGGCAGATCGGCTAACGGTGCCGGATGGCCGGCAGTGGCGGGCCATCGCGGCCCATCTGCGGGCGCGGATTATTATCGGACGGCGAAGGCTACAGGCAATCGGGGGAATGCAAAAGGGTTTTTCAAAGGGATGAGGCATTCAAGGAAGAACCCGTTCCCACAGGTGCATTGGCACTGCAGAAACGGGCCTACCCGCAAAGCCGTTTCGGGAATCGTCAGCCCTGCGGCGACAAGGCTGCCAGGTGCATGCTCATCAGCATGGCAAACTCCTCGACAGTCATCTTCTTGCCGTTGAAGTCGACCATCCCATCGGCATAGTTCAGCTTCGACACGATATCGCTACCCTCTTCCAGTGCCATCCCACTCTGCAGCGCCATCACGCCGAACATGTTGCCTGCCTGACCGGCTTGCTGGGCAATGGCCTGAGGATCATTCTGGCCATCGAGCAACGCTTGCAACGTCACCAGATCCACGACCATTGGCTTGGACACCGACAGCTTGCCCTGCAGGCGTGTGATCAGCTGCTTGGCGAACTGGTCCGGCGGCAGGTCGAAGGAGGTCGGATTGGCGAAGTCCAGCGACAGGTTGAAGTGGCTCTGGCCATTGGCCGTCTTGAACGACAGGTCTTCCACCGCCAGTTGCGGCTTGTCGGCCAGCAATTTCCGCAGGTCGCCCTGGACCTTGGCGGTCTCTTCGGGGCTCATGTTCAGCGACGGCACCGCCTCGCCACGGGCAGCGGCCTCCTGCAGCTCGGGCGCCTTGGTCTGGTACCACTCCAGCAGTGCCTGAGTGGCCGGCATGTTCACCGACTTCATGCTCAGCACCATCTGCCCGCTGCCCACTGCGCGACCGGCGTAGGTGATGTCGGACACCTTGTACTCCAGGCGCCCACCCAGCTTGTCCTGGCCCTCGGCGCTGTACAGGCTGTTCTGCTCCAGCCCCTTGAGCACCAGCACGTCCTGCTTCGGTCCGAGCGTGGCTTGCAGATCGGCCAGCAGCAGGTTCAGGTGGCCGACATAGATCATGTCGTGGCCGGTACTGGTCAGCTCGCCACCAATCTTGAAGCCGTTGAACTGCAACTTGACCGGCGGGTGATCATCACCGACCAGGGTCATGTCCAGGCGCTCGGCATTGCCGTGGATTTCCACCGCCTTGCCTTCACGATCCCCTTTGAGCACCAGTTGCATGCCCGCGAAGTCGAGGACATTGCCATCACCTTCGTCCAGCTTCACCGGCGCCAGCCGGATGTCGCTCTCGACGCCACCGCCATAGCCCAGGCTGACCTGGCCAACCACCGGCGACGTGTCGCCTGCAGCGGCAAACCACGATGCGGTGCCGTCATCCTTCTGCAACTGGCTGTTGCTGACCGCCATCACCGGCAGCAGCTTGAGCGCCTTGACCCGCGACCAAGGGAAAGGGCCATGCTCGATATGGTCGATCACACCGACCTCGAAGCTCACCGGCTCACCCTCGCCGAGACGCAGGTCGTTGGCCTTGAGCCGGTACTGCGCGTCGCTGGTGAACAGGTGCTGGTCAAGCGAGACCAACTCGATGGTCATGGTGCCACCCGTACCGACCAGCGCCTTCTGCAACTCCGCGTTGCCGCGGGCGATGGACTGCTCCAGCTCCGTCGGCAGCTGTTTGCCGGTGTACCAGGCGCCGGCAGTGGTGACGACGGCGATGGCGACGGCCAGGCCGGAAAGGATGCCTACTGATTTCTTCATGAATAGAACCGATTGCTGTCCATAGGGCTGATGGTGGCGCGAAGCACGCGACCGGGGGTGCCAAGCGTAGCACTGTCGCTTGCCGGCCGCGGTGTTCGCCCGGGAGATTTTCCTGCACTTGCGACGCGTCCTACAACTGCCGACAGGTGACAGCTGCTCAGAGCACATCTGTCCTCACTGATCAAACCGTTACAAGAGGCATGACCCACGACAAAGATCGTAAAATTTTACGAACACCAAAATCTGCTTTTTACTGTGAAAATCAAATAAAAGAGTTTAAGTCTGGATAGATAGCCGATAAAAACCTGAAAATCTATCACCCTGTCATGTTTAACTTGACACCCAACCGTCCAATCGTCTTTTATTTTCCCCACCTTGCTCCGCGCCCTATACACCAAAAAAAAGACCGCGCCGCCATCATGCCTGTCCGCCCCTGCCCCCAGGCGCCGCCGTTTCGCCGGCCTCGCCCGTACTGACTCCCGCGCCCACAAGCGAACCTTCGCTCCGCTATAAAAGGTGAACAACATGGAGCTCATCCGCCCGACCTTGCCGTGCCCGTCGCCCGCCTCGTCCCGTCATCGCCGGGAGTGCCAGCATGCAGCCTGAGCACCCTGCCAGCCGTCACGAGCAGTTTCGCAAGTCCCTGCGCCTCTGGCAGGTAGTGGTCATCGGCCTGGCGTACATCGCGCCAATGACCGTCTTCGACACCTTCGGCATCGTCTCCGGCATCACCGCCGGTCACGTGCCCAGCGCCTACATCCTGGCCCTGCTGGGCATCCTGTTCACCGCCGTGAGCTACGGCACGCTGGTACGGCGTTTCCCGGAGTCGGGATCGGCCTACACCTACACGCAACGTGCGATCAACCCGCACGTGGGTTTCCTGGTCGGCTGGTCGTCGCTGCTCGACTACCTGTTGCTGCCGATGGTCAACGCCCTGTTGGCCAAGCTGTACCTGTCGGCGATGTTCCCCGAGGTGCCGGCATGGGTGTGGGTGGTGGCCTTCGTCACCCTGATCAGCCTGGTCAACATGCGCAGCATCAACCTGGTGGCCAACTTCAATACCCTGTTCGTGGCGGTGCAGATCGCGATCATGGCCGTGTTCGTCTACCTCTGCGTGCGCGGCCTGCACCAGGGCGAAGGGCTGGGCACGGCCTGGACGTTGATGCCGTTCGCCGATGAACAGACGCAGTTCAGTGCACTGGTCGCCGGCGCAACCATCCTGTGCTTCTCGTTCCTGGGCTTCGACGCCGTCACCTGCCTGTCAGAAGAAACCCGCGACCCGGCGCGCACCATCCCGCGCGCGATCTTCCTGATCGCCCTGATCGGCGGCGTGGTGTTCATCGTCATGTCGTTCTTCATCCAGGCGTACTTTCCGACCATGGACCGCTTCCAGGATCATGAAGCCGCCCTGCCGGAAATCGCCCTGTACGTCGGTGGCAAGCTGTTCCAGTCGGTGTTCATCGCCTGCACGGTGATCAACACCATCGCCTCGGGCCTGGCGTCCCAGGCCAGCGTGTCCCGCCTGCTGTTCGTGATGGGCCGCGACAAGGTGATCCCGGCCCGCCTGTTCGCCCGTCTGCACCCGCGCTATCGCACACCGGTGCTGAACATCGTGGTGGTGGGTGTGGTCGCCCTGTCGGCGATCTTCTTCGACCTGGTGACCGCCACCTCGGTGATCAATTTCGGCGCACTGATGGCCTTCAGCTTCGTCAACCTGTCGGTCATCAACCATTGCTATGTTCGCGAGCGGCGCAACAAGGGCCTGACCAACAACCTCAAGTATCTGGTGCTGCCGACGATAGGCTTTTGCATCATCGCCGTACTGTGGATCGACCTGGACGAGCACTCGCTGGCGTTCGGCGGCGCCTGGGCCTTGTGCGGCGTGCTGTACCTGGCCTGGCTGACCAAGGCGTTCCGCGTCGCCCCGCCAAGCTACGTGGCCGAATGACCCACCCTGCCGACAACGCCCGCGCCTGAACGCGGGCGTTGTCTTGATCGAGAAGGAAACGCTCCATGTCGCTGCGCCGTCTCTCCATCCAGTGGAAAATCACCCTGCTTGCCGGCTTGTGTCTGCTGGCGGTGGTCGCCTTGCTGGTAGCCACTTCGCTGATCCAGTCCCGGCGCAGCGCCGAACAGGTGTTCACTGCCAACACCGAGTTGCTCGACCAGAGCGCGCGGCTGCGCCTGCAGGCCCACGCCGAGACCCAGTCGCTGCGCATCCAGCGCTATTTCATGGATGCCTATCAATACGGCAACGGTTTCGCCCGCCTGGTGCAGGTGCTCAGGGCACGCGGCGGTGACCAATTGCGCAGCGACCTGGTCAAGGAATCCGGTGCCGCGCTGGCAGGCAACCCCGACCTGATCGGCCTCTACCTGGTATTTCAACCGGACGCCCTGGAGCATCAGGACGCGCGTTTCAGCGGCCAGGCCGAGTTGGGCAGCAACGAGCAAGGGCGCTTCTCGCTGTACTGGTCACGCGAAGACTCCGGCGAGGTCGCCTCCGAAGCGATGCCCGAATCGATGCTGGCCGACACCCGCGTTGGCGCCAACGGCTCAGCCTACAACCGCTGGCTGACCTGCCCGCTGGAAACTGCCAAGGCCTGTGTGCTCGACCCGTACTTCGACGAAGTCAACGGCCGTCAGGTACTGATGACGAGCATCGCGCTGCCACTGCTGGAAAACGGCAAGGTGATCGGCGTGCTCGGCCTGGACATTGGCCTGGACAACCTGCAGCAACTGAGCCTGGCCGGGCGCCAGGAGCTGTTCGAAGGCCAGGGCCAGGTCAGCATCGTCAGCCCCGTCGGCCTGCTGGCCGGGCACAGCCAGGACGCCAGCCAGTTGAGCAAGCCCCTGGAGCAGGCGCTGGGTGAGGCGGTACGCGAACTGCTGGCACCGATGCGTGCCGGCCAGCCGGTCGAGCGCCAGGAAGGCGGGATGCTGCGCGTTGCCCACCCGTTCGCACCGATCCCTGGCGCAGCGCCCTGGCAGGTGCTGCTGGAAGTGCCGGAAGCAGTGCTGCGCGCCCCCGCCGTGGCGGTCAACCAGCGCCTGGACGCACACAACCAGCAGGCAAACCTCAGCAGCCTGCTGATCGGCCTGGTCGCCGCCGTGCTCGGCCTGCTGCTGGTGTGGCTGACCGCGCGCGGCGTGACGCGGCCGATCCTTGCCGTGGCCGAGCGCTTGCGCGATATCGCCAGCGGCGAGGGCGATCTGACCCGTCGCCTGGACTACGCCCGCGACGACGAACTGGGCCAACTGACAGGCTGGTTCAACCGCTTCCTCGACAAGCTCCAGCCGGTGATCGCCCAGGTCAAGGCGTCGCTGCACGAAGCACGCGGCACGGCCGATCAGTCGGCCGCCATCGCCAGCCAGACCAGTGCCGGCATGCAGTTGCAACATCGCGAGATCGAGCAGGTGGCCACCGCCGCCAACGAGATGAGCGCCACGGCGCAGGATGTCGCCCACAACGCTTCGCAGGCTGCCGAGGCGGCGCGGGGTGCCGACCAGGCCAGCCAGGAAGGCCTGCAACTGATCGCCAGCACCCGCCAGACCATCGCCAACCTGGCCGCGGGCATGGATGCGGCCATGGACGAAGCCCGTTCACTGGCCGGACGCAGTGAGCAGATCGGCTCTGTACTGGAGGTGATCCGTGCGATTGCCGAGCAGACCAACCTGCTGGCGCTCAATGCCGCCATCGAGGCTGCACGTGCGGGCGAAGCCGGGCGCGGGTTTGCCGTGGTCGCCGACGAAGTGCGCAACCTGGCCCAGCGCACCCAGGTATCGGTGGAGGAGATCCGCGTGGTGATCGAAGGCTTGCAGCAAGGCACGCGCGACGTGGTCGATGCCATGCAGGCCGGCCAACGCCAGGCCCAGGACAATGCCCAGCGCATGGACCAGGCGCTGCCAGCGCTGCAACGGATCGGCGAGGCGGTGGCGGTGATCAGCGACATGAACCTGCAGATCGCCTCGGCGGCCGAGGAACAGAGCGCGGTGGCCGAAGAGGTTAACCGCAACGTGGCGGGTATTCGCGATGTGACCGAGTCGTTGTCAGGGCAGGCCGAAGAGTCGGCGCGGATCAGCCAGGCGCTCAACCGGCTGGCCAATCAACAGCAGGCGCTGATGGAACAGTTCAGGACCTGATCGGCGCTACTGCGGTGTTCACTCCCCAAACACTCGCGAAGGATGCCGCAGGGTCGGGTCGAACGGATTGATCCTTGGCCCGATCGCCGTGGTTTCGCGCTTGAGCAACTCGACCACCATCGGCAGGCGCTCCGGCCCCAGCCGGTCGCTGATGGTCGCCACGCTCAACGCCGCCACGGCATGGCCATTGCCATCGAGGATCGGCACCGCCAGCCCGGCCATGCCTGGCAACACGCCGGTGTTGCGCGCGGCATACCCCTGGCGCCGCACGTTCTCCACCTCCGCCCGCAGGAAGACCTCGTCGTACAGGTGGAAATCCCGTAGCCGCGGCAGGTTGTTGCGAATCACCGCCTCGCGCTCCTCCTCCGGCAGGAACGCCAGGATCGCCAGGCTCCCCTGCCCCACGCCCAACGCCACACGCCCACCGATATCGCCGGTGAAGGTACGGATCGGATACGGCCCTTCGCTGCGATCCAGGCACACCGCATCGAAGCCGCTGCGCGCCAGCAGAAACAGCGAGTCACCCAGCGACGCCGACAGGCGCAGCAAGCTGGGTCGCACCAGATCGCGCAGATTACCGCTGTTGCCTGCCCGCGCCGCCAGGGCAAAGAACGCCAGGCTCAGACGATAACGCTTGCTGCGTGCCTCCTGCTCGACCATGCCTTCATCCACCAGGCTGCGCACCAGACGGTGCACGGTCGGCTGGGACAGGCCTACCTGCTCGGCCAGCTCGATCACCCGCATGCCCTCAACCGGCGCCTCGCCCAACACCCTCAATACCGCGAACAAACGCGAGACCACACTGACCCCTGGTTCTTCCTGATTTCGCTTATCGGAATTCAACTTGCGCTTTTCCTCATCAGAATTTCATTGAACGAATAAAACTGAAAATAGTGCTCGACTCAGTGAAATTCGCCATTGAGGCCATCCTAGGCTTGCGCCTACTCTGCGTCCACCGGGACAAATCGAACAACACACCGGTGGCCTCGTGAGTATTCATCGGTCCTCGATTTGCCTCCTTGCATCTGCCCCAACAACAAGCGTGCCCGACACGCGAGAAAAGACAGGTGGAACGCAGTCATGGCCTTTCTGCAACTGGACAATCTTTGCAAACGCTACGGCGCGATCGACGCCGTGGTCGCCACCACCCTCGCCATCGAACAAGGCGAGTTCGTCTCCTTGCTCGGGCCTTCAGGCTGCGGCAAGACCACCACCCTGCAGATGATCGCCGGCTTCGTCGACGTCAGCAGCGGCCGCATCCTGCTCGACGGGCGCGACATCACCCACGCCAAGCCCAGCAGTCGTGGCCTGGGCGTGGTGTTCCAGAGCTACGCGCTGTTTCCGCACATGACCGTGGCCGACAACGTCGCCTTCGGCCTGCGCATGCGCAAGCAGCCCGAAACCGAGATTCGCCGCAAGGTGACCGAGGTACTGGCACTGGTGCGCCTGGACCGGCACGCCGAACGCTACCCACGCGAGCTGTCCGGTGGCCAGCGCCAGCGTGTGGCCCTGGCCCGGGCGCTGGTGATCGAGCCACCGGTGCTGCTGCTCGACGAGCCGCTGTCGAACCTTGATGCCAACCTGCGCGAAGAGATGCAGTTCGAGATCCGCAGGATCCAGAGCGAAGTCGGCATCACCACGCTGATGGTCACCCACGACCAGGCCGAAGCCCTGTCGATCAGCGACCGCGTGGTGGTGATGCAGGCCGGACGCGTCACCCAGGTCGACGAGCCATATCGCCTCTACGAACACCCGCGCACCCGCTTCATCTCCGACTTCGTCGGCAAGGCCAACCTGTTGCCCGGCGAGCTGGACGGCGCAGGCCTGCCGCAGGTGCACCACTGCCGCGACGCCAGCCTGACCCTGAGCCTGCGCCCGGAAAAGATCGACCTGCTCGACAACGGCGTCGGTCGCCTGCAAGGCCGAATCCTGACCCGCTACTTCCTTGGCAGCCAATGGCTGTACCGCATCGGCACACCGCTGGGCGAGCTGACCGTGGTGCGGCGCAACGATGGCAGCGCCCCGCTCGGCGAAGGTGTCGATGTCGGCCTGGACTGGCAGCCCGAGCTGCTGCGGGTGCTCGCCGCCGACGAGGTGAGCGCATGAACAGCGCCGTGCCTGCCCCCGCCACCTGCGCCAGGCAACACCGTGACCTGCGCGGCTACCTGCTGTCGGCACCAGCGCTGGCGCTGTTCGCCGCACTGCTGATCGTGCCTCTGCTGCTGACCCTGGTGCTGTCGTTCAATGTGTTCGACTACGAAGTCGGCATCCGCGCCGACCACTGGACCTTCGAGCACTACCTGGCCCTGCTCGGCGACAGCTACTTCCTCGAAATCTTCTGGCGCACCTTCTGGATCAGCGCGCTGGTCACCCTGCTGTGCGTGGTGATCGGTGTACCCGAGGCCTACATCCTCAGCCGCATGGGCAGCCCGTGGCGCTCGATCTTCCTGGTCGTGATCCTCACCCCGCTGCTGATCTCGGTGGTGGTGCGTGCCTTCGGCTGGAGCCTGTTGCTGGGCGCCGATGGGCTGATCAACCACGCCATCCAGGCCCTGGGTGGCGCGCCGATGAAGCTGTTGTACACCCCGTTCGCTGTGATCGTCGCGCTGGTCCACGTGATGCTGCCGTTCATGATCATCCCGGTCTGGACCAGCCTGCAGAAGCTCGACCCGGCCGCCGAACAGGCCGCGCTGTCACTTGGGGCCAGCCAGGCCAAGGTCATGCGTCTGGTGGTGCTGCCGCAGGTGATGCCAGGGGTGCTGTCCGGCACGCTGATCGTCTTCGGCCTGGCCGCCAGCTCCTTCGCCATCCCCGGCCTGCTCGGCGGACGGCGGCTGAAGATGGTCGCCACGCTGGTCTACGACCAGTACCTGGCCGACCTGAACTGGCCCATGGGCGCGGCCATCGCCATCGCCCTGCTGCTGGTCAACCTGCTGATCATGCTGTCGTGGAACCGCATGATCGAACGCCGCTACAAGAAATCGCTGGGGTAACTCATGTCCAAGAACGGTCCTCTGGCCCTGACCTTCCACAGCCTGGTGGTGGTCTTCATGCTCGCACCGCTGGTGGTGGTGTGCCTGGTGGCATTCACCCCGGAAAACACCTTGAGCCTGCCCACGGCGGGGTTCTCGCTACGCTGGTTCGAAGCGGTGTTCGAGCGCGCCGACTTCCTCGAAGCCTTCAACAACAGCCTGCAACTGGCGTTCCTTGCCGCCAGCCTGGCGACGCTGATCGCGGTGCCGGCAGGGCTTGCGATCACGCGTCTGCAGTTCCCGGGGCGCGACTTTCTCAATGTGCTGTTCCTGTCGCCGATCATCATTCCGCACCTGGTGCTGGGGGTGGCGCTGCTGCGCCTGTTCGCCCTGCTCGGGGTCAACGGCAGCTTCACCTGGCTGGTGCTGGCGCACACGGTGGTGATCACCCCGTACGTGCTGCGCCTGGTGATCGCCGCCGCCATCGGCGTCGACCGCAGCGCCGAGCAGGCCGCCGAATCGCTGGGTGCAAGCCGCTTCACGCTGTTTCGCAAGATCACCCTGCCGATGATCCTGCCCGGTATCGCCGGCGGCTGGCTGCTGGCGTTCATCAACAGCTTCGATGAGGTGACCCTGTCGATCTTCGTCACCTCCCCGGCCACCCAGACCCTGCCGGTGAAGATGTACGTCTACGCCACCGAGTCCATCGATCCGATGATGGCTGCAGTGTCGGCCCTGGTGATCGCCCTGACGGCGGTGACCATGATTCTGCTCGACCGGGTCTATGGCCTGGATCGGGTCCTGGTAGGGAAGCACTGACATGGCCTTGTTCAAACGCCTCGCCGAGCGCCAGCGCCCGGTGCTGGAATTCACCCTCGACGGCGAGCCGGCCAGAGGCTTGCTCGGCGACACCCTGCTGACCGCCGTACTGACCAGTGGTACGCACCTGCGCGGCAGCGACTTCAGCGCCGAGCCCCGCGCCGGGTTCTGCCTGATGGGCGCCTGCCAGGACTGCTGGGTACGGCTGGGCGATGGCCGCCGCGTACGCGCCTGCGCCACCGCGCTGGAAGCCGGGCAGCAGGTGCTGCGCGAACCGGGGCGCCGGCCATGAACGCCGTGGTGATCGTCGGTGCCGGCCCCGCCGGGATCCGCGCCGCGCAGACGCTGGTGGAGCACGGTGTGCGTCCAGCCCTGATCGACGAAGCCAGCCAGGGCGGCGGGCAGATCTATCGCCGCCAACCGGCCAACTTCACGCGATCGGCGCGCCAGCTCTACGGTTTCGAGGCTCGCAAGGCCAGCGCGCTGCACCAGACCCTCGACCAGCTCGCCGGGCACATCGACTATCGCCCCGGCACCCTGGTGTGGAACGCCGAACACGGCGCCTTGGACACCCTGCGCGACGGCCATGCCGCGCACCTGCCTTACCAGCGCCTGATCATCGCCACCGGCGCCACCGACCGGGTGCTGCCGGTGCCGGGCTGGACGCTGCCTGGGGTCTACACCCTGGGAGCTGCGCAGATCGCGCTCAAGCATCAGGGCTGCGCCATTGGCGAGCGCGTGCTGTTTTGCGGCAGCGGGCCATTGCTTTACCTGGTGGCCTATCAGTACGCCAAGGCCGGCGCCAAGGTACTCGGTGTCCTCGACAGCGCGCCCTTCAGCGCCCAGTGCCGCGCCCTGCCTGAACTGCTGGAGCAACCGGCAACCCTGGGCAAGGGCCTGTACTACCGCGCCTGGCTCAGCGCCCATGGCGTGCCGGTGCACCACGGCGCGACGCTGGAACGCATCGAAGGCGGGCAACAGGTGCAACGAGCGATATGGCGCAAGGGCGACCAGCTTCATGACACCGAATGCGATGCGCTGGCCTTCGCCCATGCGCTGCGCAGCGAAACGCAACTGGCCGACCTGCTCGGCTGTGCGTTCGACTGGAATACGCTCAACCGCGCCTGGTTGCCGCGCCGCGACGAGGCCGGGCGCAGCAGCCAGCATGATGTCTACCTTGCCGGTGACGGCGCCGGGATCATGGGCGCCGACGCCGCCGAAATGGCCGGAGAACGCGCCGCCCTGGCGCTGCTGCAGGACCTCGGCCACACCGTCGATCTCCAGCGCTGCCGCACCCTGGAAAAACGCCTGACGCGCATCGGCCGTTTCCGTGAAGGGCTGGAAGCCGCCTTCCCCTTCCCCGAGCGCTGGGCCGAACAGGCAGCGGACGATCTGGTGGTGTGCCGCTGCGAAGAGATCAGCGTCGGCGAGCTGCGCGCCGTGGTCGGCGAAGGCCATTGGGAGATCAACCGGGTCAAGGCTCACTGCCGGGTCGGCATGGGCCGCTGCCAGGGCCGCATGTGCGGCGCGGCAGCTGCGGAAATCATCGCCAGTTGCAGCGGCAAGGCCCTGCACGAGGTCGGCCGCCTGCGCGCCCAGGCGCCGATCAAACCCCTTCCCTTCGGCGTGGAGCGTGACGCATGAGCCCGTGGATCGACTCGGAGGTGATCGTCATGGGGGCCGGTATCGTCGGCGCCTCGGCGGCGCTTGCCCTGGCCCGGCGCGGCCGTTCGCTGACCTTGCTGGAGCGTGGCTTCTGCGGCGCCCAGTCCAGCGGTGTCAACTACGGCGGCGTGCGCCGCCAGGGGCGCAGCCTGGCACAATTGCCATTGTCGCAGCGGGCGCACCAGATCTGGGGCGAACTGCCTGCGCTGATCGGCATCGATGGCGAGTACCTGCGCTCCGGGCACCTGAAACTGGCGCGCAGCGAAGCCGACTTCGTTGCGCTGCAAGCCTATGAAGCGGCCAGCCGCGACCACGGCCTGGACCTGCAACTGCTCGACCGCAGCACCTTGCGTGCCCGCTACCCCTGGGTCGGCGAGATCGCCGTCGGCGCCTCGTACTGCGCCGACGATGGCCACGCCAACCCGCGCCTGGTCTCCCCCGCATTCACCCGCGCCGCCCGCCAGAAAGGCGCACGGGTCATCGAGCAGGCCGGCGACAGCCGTGTCGAGCACGATGGCCAGCGCTTCATCCTGCACACCCAGAGCGGCCTGCGCCTGCGCGCGCCGTGGCTGCTCAATTGTGCCGGTGCCTGGGCCGCCGACCTGGCGGCTCAGTTCGGCGAGCCGGTACCGATGGAGTCTGGCCACCCGGCAATGCTGGTCACCGAACCCTTGCCCTGGGTGATGAATGCCAGCACCGGTGTCGAAGGCGGCGGCATCTATGCCCGCCAGGTCGCCCGCGGCAATTGCGTGCTCGGCGGCGGGCGTGGCTTCGCACTGGATGCATACCGCGCTCGCCCAGGGCAATCAGCGGTGCTGGCGATCCTGCGCAACGCAGTCGAACTCTACCCGTTTCTGGCCGGTGCCCAGGCGATCCGCACCTGGAGCGGCACCGAGGGCTACCTGCCCGACCACGAGCCGGTGATCGGCGCCAGCACCACCCAACCCGGTCTGCTGCATGGTTTCGGCTTTGCCGGTGCAGGCTTCCAGATCGGCCCGGCAGTCGGCGAGGCGCTGGCCGAGCTGGTCTGCGACGGCGCCAGCCGCCAGCCGATCGAGGCATTTTCCATCCGTCGTTTCCAGGTCCGTCACGACCTGGCCTGTAACCACTAAGAGGAAGGTCGCTTTCATGAAGCACGTCAAACGTATTCTCGGCACCGGCTTGTCCTGCCTGTCACTGGCTATGCTCGCCGCCAGCCCCACGCTGCAGGCCGCCACCCCGACCCTGTACCTGGGCATGAACGGCGGCACCATGGAGCGTACCTACGCCGACAAGGTGCTGCCGGCCTTCGAGCAGGCGAACAACGTCAAGGTAGTGATCGTGCCCGGCACCTCGGCCGACCACCTGGCCAAGGTCCAGGCCAACAGCAAGAAGCCGCAGATGCATGTGGTGATGCTCGACGACGGCATCATGTACCGGGCCATCTCGATGGGGCTGTGCAGCAAGCTGCAGCCCAGCGAGGCCTTGTCGCAGATTCCGCAGAAGGCACGTATCAAGGAAGAAGCCGTAGCTGTCAGCCTCGGGGTCACGGGGCTGGCCTACAACACTCGGCTGTTCGAGAAGAACGGCTGGGCAGCACCTACCTCGTGGGGCGACCTGCAAGACCCGCGCTTCAAGGACAGACTGGTGTTCCAGTCGCTGGCCTCCTCGACCTTCGGCCTGCATGGCTTCCTGATGTACAACCGTTTGCAGGGCGGAGACGAAAGCAACGTCGAACCGGGCTTCAAGGCCTGGCCCAAGCAGGTCGGGCCAAACGTGCTGGAGTACATCGCCAGTTCGGCGAAGATCTCCGAGATGGTGCAGACCGACGAAGCCGCGCTGTTCCCGCTGACGCCCACCCAGGTCACCACCCTGCAGGCCAAGGGCATCCCGGTGGCCTACGCCCAGCCCAAGGAAGGAGCGGTGGTGCTGAATTTCGCCGAATGCGTGGTAGCCAACAACGACCAGCCGGAGCTGGCGCAGAAGCTCGCCGCCTACCTGCTGACGCCTGCGGCCCAGGCCCCGGCGCTGGAGGAAGGCGACCAGATTCCGTCCAACCCCACGACCCCGACCACCGAGCGCACGCGCGGCCAGGTCGAGGCGATGCAGCAGTACCAGCAGAGCGCCGTGGTGGTGAACTGGGACGAGGTCAACCAGCAGCGACCGCAGTGGAACGCGCGCTGGAGTCGCTCGATCGAACGCTGACCAGGGCGCGGATGCAGGCGGAGCGGAGCCGACCTGACCTAACGCCGGTAGGCTTGCCCGGTAGCGGACCTGGGCCTACTCTGCGGGCAAAGCCGCCTCAGCCGAGTCAAAGAGCCCCATGAACGACCCGTTGCAAACGCTTTGCTGGGATGACCTGCGCATCGTCAAGGCCATTGCCGATCACGGTAACCTGGTGGCCGCCGCCACTGCCCTGCAGGTCAACCACTCCACTGTCTCCAGACGCCTGACAGCGCTGGAAACCTGTCTGGGCGTATGCCTGTTCGACCGCCGTCGCAGCGGCTATGTCGCAACGGACGCCGGCAGCGAACTGGTGGCGCTGGCTGGCCGTCTGGAGCTGGAGATTCTCAGCGTCGCCCGCCGCGTCTCTGGTCACGCCCAAGGACTTAAAGGCGAGCTGCGCATGACCACCAGCGATGCGCTGCTGCTGGACTTCCTCACCCCCATCGTCGCCCGCTTCCAGACCGCCAACCCACAGATCCGCATCGAGGTGAGCGTCGGCAACTCTGCGCTGAACCTGGCCCGGGGCGAGTCCGACATCGCCTTTCGCGCCACCCTCGCACCACCGGAAAACCTGTTCGGGCGCAAGGTCGCAACCATTGCCTGGGCGGTCTATGGCCGCAAACCTGTGCAGCCACTGCCGATGCCGCAGGCTCGTGAACTGGTGGGGATGCCCTGGGTCTCCTACGGCAAGGGATTGTCGGGCCTGCGGGCGTTCGACTTCGTCGAGCAGACAGTGGCCGCCGAGCAGGTGATCTACCGCAGCGACTCGGTCGCAGGCGTCGCCGCGGCCATCGCGGCAGGAATCGGTGTCGGTCTTCTTCCCTGCATGCATGGCGACCTGCAGCCAGGTCTGGTGCGCCTGAGCCCGGTGCAGCCGGAGGTCTACGATGAGCTGTGGATCCTCACCCATCCCGATATCCGCAAGTCCGGCAGGGTGCACGCGTTCATGCAGCATTGCGCCGAGGCCATCATCGCCCGGCGCGATTTCATCGAAGGCTGCGGGCGACTCGACTGAAGCCCCGTGCACCCTTGCGCGAGCGCCCGTGCATGCATGCACACTGCTCGCGCAGATGGCGCTCTAGACTCGCTGGCGTCGAGGGGGCGCCCTGCCCTCCCGATCTTTCGACGTACTCATGCAGCCTGCTGCCAGAAGGATCCCGCCATGACTATCAACGCTACCGCCAAGCCCGCCCGCTCACTGCTCAGCCCCGGTGACCACGCCCTGGTGCTGATCGATCACCAGTCACAGATGGCCTTCAACACCAAGTCGATCGACATCACCAACCTGCGCGCCAATACCGGCATCCTCGCCGAAACCGCCAAGGGCTTTGGCGTACCGACGATCATCTCGACGATTTCCCGCGACTCGTTCGCCGGCCCGCTGTTCGAGGAGGTCAGCAAGGCCTTTCCGGAGGCTGCAATCATCGACCGCACTACGTCCAACGCCTGGGAAGACGAGCAGTTCGTCGCCCGGATCAACGCCGTGGGCAAGCCACGCCTGGTGATTTGCGGGCTATGGACGTCGGTATGCTGCAACGGTCCGGTACTGTCGGCGCTCGAACAGGGCTTCGAGGTCTACGTGGTCACCGACGCCTGCGGCGACTGCACCGCCGAAGCCCACGAGCGCGCCGTGCAGCGCATGATCCAGGCCGGCGCCCGGCCGATCACCGCCCTGACCTACCTGCTGGAGCTGCAGCGTGACTGGGCGCGCACTGAAACCTACGATCTCACCACGGGCGTTGCACGCCAATACGGCGGCGCCTTCGGGGTCGGCATCCAGTACGTGAAGAGCATGTTCGCCGCCCACCAGGGGTGAGCTGATGAAGCCCTATCTGCTATCGCTTGGCATCGGCGTGGTGGTGGGCCTGATCTATTCGCTGACCGGCGTGCGCTCCCCTGCACCGCCGGTCATCGCGTTGGTCGGGCTTTTGGGAATGTTGGTCGGCGAGCAGGCGCTGCCGCTGGGCAAGCGCTTGCTGCGCATTGATCACACGGCCGAGCAGACCACAACGACCGAGCAACGGCGCCCCGCAGAACTGCGCGACCTGCCGCCCGACTGACGAGGCGTCAGCGGCCCTGACGGGCTCTGGCGTAGCCGAGGAAGGCGTCCAGGTCAGCGCTGCTGAGCATGCGCGCCACCTGCTTGACCTCTTCCATCGGCCAGTCCCACCAAGCCGCCTCCAGCAAGGCTTCGCGCACCGGCTCGTCGAAACGCCAGCGGATGAACTTGCACGGGTTGCCACCAACCACCGCAAATGGCGGTACATCGCGGGTGACCATCGCCCCGGCGGCAACGATGGCGCCATGACCGATGGTGACTCCGGAAAGGATCACCGCGTTGGTGCAGATCCAGCAGTCGCTGCCGATCACCACGTCGCCCTTGCTGGGGGCGTAATCCTTGATGTCTTCCAGGCCGTCGATCATTGCCGGAAAGGGATAGGTGGTCAGCCAGTCGGTTCGATGCTCGCCTCCCAACAGAACCTGAACACCTGCGGCGATGGAGGTGTAATTACCGATGCGCAGGACGGCATCATCACCAAAATCGGTGACCTCGGGGATACCATAACTGCCCACACCGACCGTGCTACGCGGATAGCGCAGGCGGATCTTCTCCGCCGCACGCTCAAGCTTGTCCATCGCCCGCAGACGCTTGCGTTCACGGCGCTCGGCCAGGTTCCTGAAGAATTTCACGGCAGGCGCTCCTCGATCGGCATCAACGGTGGAACATCAGGCGCTTGATGCGCTTGAGGGTGGTCTTGTTGTAGTGGCGCAGGGGAATGCTGCGCAGCAGATCCCAGGCATAGGCCTTGTCGGCAACCACGGCGTACTTGAGCGCCTTGTGCAACAGCACCGAGCGCCCACGGGCATAACCCGGATACTGCTGGTAGGGGGCGATGGCCTTGAGATCAGCCTCCAGCAACACCTTGAACTTGCGCGACAGGTTGTTGGGGTGGCGGCGGTAGCGGGTGACGCACACCGGCAGTTCATGGATCTCGTAGCCCTGGGCAGCAATGCGCAAGGTCATCTGGAAATCCTGGACCTTGATGCCCGGATCGTAGAAATCAGCCGCGCGCATCGCCTCCATCCGGTACAGCGAGCCTGGCGCGCCGACGACGACGGCGTCACGCAGGATCTCGGCAAAATCGAAGGTCTTGATTTCGGTGCGTTGCTGCACCTTGGTGTCGCGGCCTTCGGTGTCCATGTAGACGATCAACGCACCGACACAACCGACCTTCGGGTGAGCGTCCAGATAGGCGGCGCGAACACTCAGGGAGTTCGGCAGCATGATGTCGTCGAGATCGGGGGTCGAGACGTAGACCCCACGGGCATGCTGCAGACCGGTATTGAGCGCGCCGCTGACCCCTTGGTTGGCCTGGGTCAGCAGGGTGAAATCGTAGGTCGACTGCAACGCGCGCAGCATCTCCACGCTTCGGTCGCTGGAGCCGTCGTCGACGATGATGACTTCGAAGTTCGGGTAGTCCTGGGCAAAGATGCTCGCCAGGGCCGCCTCCAGGTACTTCTCGGCGTTGTAGCAGGGGGCGACGACCGAGATCAACGGTGCCTCAGTGGTGGAAGTACATCCTTGCGTCATCGTACTGGCAAGCCTCTGTGCGCGATCCGTGAGCGGGTCGCAGGGTTCAGCCCTGGACCGTAAAGGCGCACAGTATACGCAAGCCCGATGCGTTCTCGTAGCAGCCAGCTTCAGCCTTGGGCGGCAGGCTCGGCCAGGCGGTACGCGGCGAGCGCGGCCAGGTAGCTGCCATCGGGGGCACGCCGGCGGAAGTGCTTGTCGAGCCCGGCGAAAATCGCCTCGGCGACCTTGCGCTGATGCCGTGGATCCTGCAGCCGCTGGCAATCCCTGGCATTGGACATGAAGCCAGTTTCCACCAGGATCGAAGGCACGCTGGGTGACTTGAGCACCGCGAAACCGGCCTGCTCCACCCGGGCCTGGTGCAGGCCGGCCACGCCTTCCAGCTGGCCCAGCACCGAATGCCCCAGGTCCAGGCTGGTGGAGATGGTCGCGTTCATCGACATGTCCAGCAGCACGCCTGCCACCACAGGATCCTTGGGTGGCTTTTTCAACACGCTGGTTACTCCGACGAAATCGGCGTCGTTCTCGCGTTGTGCCATCCAGCGCGCCACGGTCGAGGTGGCACCATGCTCGGACAGGGCGAACACCGAGGCACCGGATGCGGTGCGCCTCGGCGCTGCGTCGGCATGCACGGAAATGAACAGGTCGGCATTCAGCCGTTGGGCCATTTCGGCACGTTTGCGAAGCGGGATGAACACGTCCTGATTGCGCACCAGGCGCGCCTTGAAGCCTTTCTCCGCGTCGATGCGTCGCGCCAGCAGGCGAGCGATGGCCAGGGCAACGAGTTTTTCCTGCTCACCCCCAGTGCCCACGGCACCTGGATCCTTGCCGCCGTGACCGGCGTCAATCACGATCAACAGGTCACGCCCCTGTGGCGGCGCCTTGGTCCCGACCGCCTTGCCCGTCGGCGCCGCAGCCACGACCGGCAAGCCGCCCAGACGCAGGGCCAACTGGCGACCGCGGGCGAGGGTCTGCAGTTCGCCGGAAATCCCAGGGGAGCGCAGGTCCAGCACGATGCGCAGGCCGCCGTCGGCAGTCGCTGCACTGCGAATCGCCTTGACCGGCGTGCCCTCCAGCGCCAGCCCATCAAGCGAAGTCGCCAGCCCCGCGCCTTGCAGGTCAAGAACCAGCCGCGGCGGCGCTTCGAGGGTGAAAGTGCGGGCGGGTATCGGGCCACTGAGGTCCAGCAGCAGGGTCGTGCCCTCTGCCGCCTGGCGCAAAACTGCACCGCGAACCTGCTCGGCGGTATTGGCCAGCACCAGGCGGCTGACAGGCAAGGTGCAGCCGGCAAACAGCAGCTGCAGGAAGGTGCGTCTGTCCATGGCGGAGGGCACTCGTGTCGACAAAAAGCTGATCAAATTTAAGGTTATAACATAACATTTTAAAGTAATTTGCAAGGCTTGCTTGTTGTCACGTTCCCCGATCTGCACACGCTGTTGAATCCGGCATGAACCACGGAGACGGAAACGAAAAAGCCCGCCATAAGGCGGGCTTCTCATACAGCGATTTCAATACATGCAAACCGCTGTGAATATGGTGGGTCGTGTAGGATTCGAACCTACGACCAATTGGTTAAAAGCCAACTGCTCTACCAACTGAGCTAACGACCCGTTGGATGGCGCGTATACTACTGATTTCTCAGAGAAAATCAACACCCCATCGCATTATTTTCAAAAATAACGTGTTGGATCGGCGACCCCGGCAGCCTTGAAGCCTTCAGCACGCAGGCGGCAGCTGTCGCACTTGCCGCAGGCGCGGCCATCATCATCTGCCTGATAGCAGGAAACCGTCAGACTGTAGTCCACCCCACGGGCGATACCGGCCTCGACGATTTGCGCCTTGCTCAGGTTCTGCAGTGGCGCCTGGATGCGGAACCCCTGCCCTTCCACACCCGCCTTGGTAGCCAGGTTGGCCATGCGCTCGAAGGCCTCGACGAACTCCGGGCGGCAATCGGGGTAACCCGAATAATCAACAGCGTTGACGCCAATGAAGATGTCACGAGCTTGCAGCACTTCCGCCCAGCCCAGCGCCAACGACAGGAATACGGTGTTGCGCGCCGGTACATAAGTGACCGGAATACCTTCGGTAGGTGCTTCAGGCACATCGATGCTGCTGTCAGTGAGGGCCGAACCGCCAATACCATCGAGGTTCAAGCCAATGACCTTGTGCTCGACCACGCCCAGATCGCGAGCCACCCGCGCAGCTGCGTTGAGCTCGGCGCGGTGGCGCTGGCCGTAATCGAAGCTCATGGTGTAGCAACTGTAACCCTCGGCCTTGGCCATGGCGACCACAGTGGCCGAGTCCAGTCCGCCAGACAGCAGGATTACCGCACGTTTTTCAGTCATGTCATCACTCTCTTGATCAGCGGCCCGGTTCGTCGTTCCACAGCAACTTGTGCAGTTGCAGTTGGAAACGCACGGGCAGGTTGTCGGCGACGATCCAGTCGGCCAGGTCGCTGGCGCTCACCTGATGGTGGCTGGGCGAGAACAGGACTTCACCTGCCCGTCCTTCGAGGTTGTACTGGATCAGCTTGGACACTGCCCAGTCGTAGTCCTCGCGGGAGCAGATGACGAACTTGACCTGATCATTGCTCGTCAGGTGTTCGATGTTCTCGTAGCGGTTACGGTGAACCTCTTCCGAACCGGGGGTCTTGAGGTCGACCACGCGACTGACGCGCGTGTCTACCCGCGAGATGTCGAGCGCGCCGCTGGTCTCCAGCGAAACCTCATAGCCCGCATCGCACAGGCGCTCAAGCAAAGGCAATACGTTGGGCTGGGCCAACGGTTCGCCCCCAGTGACGCAGACATAGCGCGGACGAAAGCCCGCGACCTGCTCGAGAATGTCGTCGAGGGTACGCAGTGTGCCGCCACTGAATGCGTAGGCACTGTCGCAGTACTGGCAGCGCAGCGGGCAGCCGGTCAAACGCACGAACACGGTGGGCAAGCCAGCCGTTCGCGTTTCACCCTGCAACGAGTAAAAGACTTCGGTGATACGTAATGTGTCTTGCATGGTCGCCACGGGCGTGACAGCTATACAGGCTGACCGCCTCCGTCAGGCACTGCTGCAGACTCGACATAGCGTTATCCGCAACAGCGTGTTTTCGAAAAAAGGGCAGAGATTCTAACGAAAAAACCCGCGCCAGGCGCGGGTTTCTTTCAATCGGTGCAGTTCAGAGCTTCTGCAGGTCACGCTGGGCCAGTTGCGCGGCGGAGGTACCAGGGTACTGGGTGATGACCTGCTGCAGGATGCCCTTGACCTTGTCGGTATGGCCCATGCGACGTTCGACATCGGCCAACTTGTACAGCGAGTCAGGCACCTTGCTGTGCTTGGGGTACAACTGGCTGACCTTGGCGAAGGCCTGGCCGGCGCCTTGCAGGTCGCCTTTGGCGAGGTTGACCTCACCCAGCCAGTACTGCGCGTTGCCGGCGTACTGGCTGTTGGGATACTTGCGCAGGAAGGCGCTGAAGGCCTGACTGGCCTTGTCGAAGTCCTTCTGCTTGATCAGATCGAAAGCAGCATCGTAGAACAGCTTTTCTTTCGCCGGATCGGCCGGCTCGCCATTGGCAGCCGGTTGCTGCGCAGCGCTTGCGCCTGCAGCGGCACCTGCGGCGTCGGATGCGCCACCGGTGGAGGAATTATCGGGTGTAGCGGCTGGTGCGGCACCACTGTTGATGCGGCGGTCCAGATCCTGGTATCGCTCCAGGTTTTCCTGCTTCATGCGCGACACATCGTTCTGCAGCTCTTCGATGATGCCTTGCTGACGGGAAATCTGGTCCTGCATCTGTTGCAGCTGCAGGAACAGCTGACCCTGTGCAGAAGCAGGGGCCGAAGCCCCTGCCCCGGCATAGGCGCCGCTCGTGCCATAACCCGAAGGCGGATAACTGCCTCCGTTGTCATCAACTACAGGAACCGCAGCCCACGCAGAAAGCGGCAGGCTGAGGGCGAGGACGGTTACAACACGACGGCACATACGCATAAGAACTTACTTACGCAGTTCTACGCGACGGTTCTGAGCCCAGGACTGCTCGTCGTTGCCGGTAGCAACTGGACGCTCTTCGCCGTAGGAAACCAGTTCCAGCTGAGCAGGGGAAACGCCCTGCAGAACCAGGTAGCGCTGAACGGCCTTGGCACGACGCTCGCCCAGAGCCATGTTGTACTCGCGGGTACCGCGCTCGTCGGTGTTACCTTCCAGAACAACGCGGTTGCCGTTGGCTTTCAGGTCCTTGGCGTGAACGTCCAGGGCGCGCATGGCTTCTGGCTTCAGATCCGAGCTGTCGTATTCGAAGTAGAAGGTGGTGATTGCGCGCAGGGCGGCTTCTTCGCTCAGGGAACCGTCGACAGCGCCGGTGTTTGCACCGTAGCCAGCGTTCGGGTCAACAGCGCCTTCGCCAGCGTTGTCACCGCCCTTGGAGGAGCAACCTACAGCTACGGCCATGGCCAGAGCCAGCGCAGCGAATTTACCAAACTTCAGCATTTCCATCGTGAAACTCCTAATGAAACCCCAGTGTGTTAAGCAAAATTGTTACGCCGCAATCAGTTCAGGTAGGGGGACCAGGACGGTTCTCTGACTTCGCCTTGAGCGGTAGGAAGTGGGAGCCTCACACGGCCGTTAAGCGACACGAGCATCAAGACTCCCCGGCCCTGCTGGCGGGTGGCGTAGATTAGCATGGTGCCGTTAGGCGCAACAGTGGGAGACTCATCAAGACTCGTTTCAGAAAGAATCTTTACACTTCCCCGTTGCAAGTCCTGGGCAGCCACCTTGAAGTTGGTGAAACCTTCCTGGCGATGAATCATTACCAGGGTCTTTTCATCCGCCGACAGTTTCGGGTTGGCGTTGTAGTTGCCAACGAAGGTGACACGCTCGGCGCCACCGCCACCCACCGACGTCTTGTAGATCTGTGGCTTGCCACCACGGTCGGAGGTGAAGTACAGGGTGTTGCCATCCTTGCCCCAGAACGGCTCGGTATTGATACCAGGGCCTGCCGTGACACGGTTGATCTGACGCGAACCCATGTTCATCACATAGATGTCCGGGTTGCCGTCCTTGGACAGCACGAACGCCAGGCGATTGCCATCGGGCGACCAGGCCGGTGCACCATTGAGGCCTTCGAAGTTGGTGATCTGCTCGCGGCGACCGGTATCGATGTGCTGGACGAAGATACGCGGACGCTTCTGCTCGAACGAAACATAGGCGATACGCTTGCCATCAGGCGCAAAACGCGGCGACAGGATGGGCTCGCGCGACTGCAGCAGCGTCACTGCACGGGCACCGTCGTAGTCGGAACGCTGCAGGGTGTAGCGGGTGTTGTTGGTCGAGAAACGCTCGGCGGTCACGTACAGCATGCGGGTGGAGAACGCACCCTTGATACCGGTGAGCTTCTCGAACGATTGGTCAGCGATGTAGTGCGCCATGTCGCGCAGTTGATCGACGCCACCACCGACACTGCCGGTCAGCACCTGTTGCTCGGTCGCAACGTTGAACAGCGCGTAGCTGATCTGCAGGCGACCACCGGACGGCACGATGCTACCGACCATCACGTACTGGGCACCCAGCGCTTTCCAGTCACGGAAGATGACTTCGCTGGCCTGGGTTGGCTGGCTGATCATGTTCTGCCGCGGGATGGGCGCGTAGTAGCCGGAGTTGCGCAGATCGTTGCCGATAATGTCGGCCATGTCTTCCGGCAGCACGCTGCCACCCTGCAGACCGAACGGCACTACCGCGATGGGCGTGGCCCGGTCGCTGCCGCTGGTGACCAGGATGTTCTTTTCCTCTGCCACGGCCATGCCTGCCACGCAGCAGAGCATGACCAGCAGTCCTCTCAGACGTTTAATCACAACGCTAGATCCTCAGGTGTAAATGTCATCTTGAACGAACGATACGGATTGAACTCGTTCGGCTTCAAGCCCTGCATTTCAGTCAACCGGCCAATGTTCTTCACCGCGGCCACGGCCGAGCTGTCGAACGGACCGTCGCCACTGGACTTGGCCACGCTCACATTGGTGATCGTGCCGTCCGGCAGCATGTTGATCTGCAGGACTACCGTCATGCCTTTGCGCGCGGATGGCGGACGCGCCCAACCTTCGGCCGCACGCATGCGGATGAGGTCGTCGAAATCACCCGCCACCTGGTCGCCTTGCTCGTCGGCCAGTGCCTGCTGACGCTCGGTGGTGTCGGACAGCAACTCGGCCAGAGCCTGAGCCTTCTTGTCTTCAGCCGCCTTGCGGGCTGCATCCTGTGCCTTTTTCTTCTGTGCATCCGCAGCGGCCTTCTTCTTGGCCTCTTCGGCTGCCTTCTTCTTCGCTTCCTCGGCCGCCGCTGCTTTCTTCTTGGCGTCCTCGGCTGCTTTTTTCTTGGCGTCTTCGGCGGCTTTCTTCTTCGCCTCTTCGGCCGCAGCTTTCTTGGCTTCTTCCTCGGCCTGTTTCTTGGCCTCGTCTTCGGCCTTCTTCTTGGCGATGTCAGCCTGCTGCTTCTTCGCTTCCTCGGCCTTCTTCTGCTCGGCGGCCTTTTTCGCCTCGGCAGCCTTGGCAGCGTCCTCGGCTTTCTTGGCTTCGGCGGCCTCGCGAGCTTCCTCGGCCTTTTGAGCGGCGTCGGCTTTCTTTTGTTCCGCGGCCTTCACAGCTTCCTGCTCGACCTTCTTCTGCTCCATCTGCTCGACTTCAGTCTGGCGTGAAGCCGTTTTCTTGGCTTCCCCGGCAATCTTCTGATTGGTCTGGGTGGTCGCCTGGCTCTTTGACTTGAGCTGATAGAGCGTAGCCTGGACGATCGGCTTGGACGGCGGCAGTTCAGGCGTCATGGCGAAGCTGACGAACAGCAGGCCGAACACCAGCACATGCAGGCCAATGGCCCAGACGCTGGGCCAGAAGTAGCTTTCCGAGGCGGATGGCTCTCGCTGTTGCATCAGGGCGCCTCGGTAATCAGGCCAACGTTACCGACACCGGCTTTCTGCAACCCGCCCATGGCGCCCATGACCGCGCCATAGTCGACGGCCTTGTCACCCCGGATGAACACCTGGGTCTGTTTGCCCTGGTCGCGGCCGGCAGCGATGATCTTGGTCACCGCGTTGGTCATTTCCGGCAGGGTCATCGCCTTGTCCATCTGTTTGTCGGTATCGACTTCGCTACCGAGGTTCCAGTAGTAGGTTTTGTCGGCCTTGATCGAGATGGTGAGGATCTGGACGTTGTTGTCCTGCGGCAAGGCTTCGCTGGAAACCTTGGGCAGGTCGACCTTCACGCCCTGGTTGAGCATGGGTGCGGTCACCATGAAGATGACCAGCAGCACCAGCATCACGTCGATGTAGGGCACCACGTTCATCTCGGCGACCGGCTTGCGTTTGTGGCGAACTCGGGCCATGGATGTCTACCTGATCACTCTTCGCTGGTGTGTACTTTGCGGTGCAGGATCGCCTGGAACTCATCGGCGAACGTGTAGTAGCGACCGATCAGTGTTTCGCTGCGTGCAGCGAAGCGGTTGTAGGCGATGACTGCCGGGATCGCGGCGAACAGGCCGATCGCGGTGGCGATCAGTGCCTCGGCGATGCCGGGTGCCACGGTGGCAAGGGTGGCCTGCTGGGCGCTGGCCAGGCCGCGGAAGGAGTTCATGATGCCCCATACGGTACCGAACAGGCCGATGTACGGGCTGGTGGAACCGACGGTGGCCAGGAATGGCAGGCTCTGCTCGAGCTTCTCTTCCTCGCGGGAGATGGCTACACGCATGGCGCGCCCCACGCCTTCCATGACCGCATCAGGATCGACGCCCGGCTGCTGGCGCAGGCGCGAAAATTCCTTGAAGCCGGCGCGGAAGACCTGCTCGACACCCGAGTCAGGATCAGGGTTGCTGCCGGCCTGACGATACAGTTTGGACAGGTCGATGCCCGACCAGAAACGCTCTTCGAAAGCGTCCAGTGCACGACGACCGGCGCGCAGCATGGTGCTGCGCTGGAAGATCATGATCCAAGAGGTCACCGAGGCTGCCACGAGAGTCAGCATTACCAGCTGAACCACCACACTGGCATTGGCGACCAGGCTCCACATGGAGGTATGGTCGACGACGTTTGCTTCCACGCTTATTCTCCTGCGTTCGATTGAGTACCCGTGCCGTCCGCCATGAAAGCGTCGCGCAGTTCAGGGGGAATGGCCCGGGGTTTGAAAGTGTCGGCGCGCACGGCGGCCACCAGGAACCGCCCTTCGCAAAGCAGTGTTTCATCCGCTTCTCGCCAGACCTGCTGCACGAAGCGCAGGCTGGCGCGATTCAATTCAAGTACTTGTGCGGTTACCCGCAACGCATCGTCCAACCGTGCCGGCACGTGGTAGCGTGCCTCGCTGGAGTGGACGACGAACAATAGATTCTGTTCCGCCAGCTCGGACTGGGAGAACCCCAGGTGCCGCAACCTTTCGGTGCGTGCACGCTCCATGAATTTCAGGTAGTTGACGTAGTACACCACCCCGCCTGCGTCAGTATCCTCGTAATAGACGCGACAACGGTGAGCGAACGGGTCCTGCCGATTTTGCGCGCGCATACTCTAGTGCTTACTCCTCAGCTTGCCAATCCGCCCCGGCAACTGTTTTTTCAGGGGAAATGTCGTATTGCCAGCGCTGTCGCAAAGTGCCAGCGCTAGGACCACGAAAACCCCGATTCGATCTGTCACTCATCGTCAGGATCAGAAAATTCTCCGCCCTCGGCAAAGCGCCCAGGAATGTTCAGGCCGAAATGCAGGTAGGCGTGCCGGGTGACCACACGACCACGCGGCGTACGCATGATGTAGCCCTGCTGGATCAGGTACGGTTCGAGGACATCCTCGATGGTGTGCCGCTCTTCGCTGATCGCAGCCGCCAGGTTGTCCACGCCTACCGGTCCGCCATCGAACTTCTCGATCATGGTCAGCAGCAGACGCCGGTCGGAATGGTCGAAACCGCGCTCGTCGACGTCCAGAAGGTTCAATGCCTTGTCGGCGATTTCCTTGGTGATCTGGCCCTTCGCACGCACCTCGGCGTAGTCACGCACGCGGCGGAGCAGGCGGTTGGCGATCCGTGGCGTACCGCGGGCGCGACGGGCGATCTCGAAAGCGCCCTTGTCTTCGATGGCAAGCCCCAGAATGTTCGCCGACCGGCTGACGATGGTCGCCAGGTCCTGGTTGCTGTAGAACTCCAGGCGCTGGACGATCCCGAAACGATCACGCAGTGGATTGGTGAGCATGCCGGCCCGGGTGGTCGCACCGACCAGGGTGAACGGCGGCAGGTCGAGCTTGATCGAACGTGCGGCAGGCCCCTCACCGATCATGATGTCGAGCTGGAAGTCCTCCATCGCCGGGTAGAGCACTTCCTCGACCACAGGCGACAGGCGATGGATTTCATCGATGAACAACACGTCGTGCGGCTCGAGGTTGGTCAGCATTGCCGCCAGATCACCCGGGCGCTCGAGGATCGGGCCGGAAGTACTCTTGACCGAAACCCCCATCTCGTGGGCGATGATATTGGCAAGGGTGGTCTTGCCCAGACCGGGCGGACCGAAGATCAAGGTGTGATCGAGGGACTCGTTGCGGCCGCGGGCGGCCTGGATGAACAGGCCCATCTGCTCGCGCACCACCGGCTGGCCGATGTACTCGTCCAGGCTCAACGGACGAATGGCGCGGTCCTGGACCTCTTCGCGGTCGCGCCCGCTGGCGGCGATCAGGCGGTCGGCTTCGATCACTTGACGATCATCCCTTTGAGGCTATGGCGAATCAGCTCCTCGCTGCTCATGTTCGCCTTGTCCTTGATCGCCGACACTGCCTTGCTCGCTTCCTGCGGCTTATAGCCCAACGAAATCAGGGCGCTGACCGCATCGGCTTCGGCGCTGGAGGTGCTGGCCACCGGTAGTGGGCCATCAGACACCAGGGTGAACATCGCCGGCGAGGTTTCCCAGGCCTTGAAACGGTCCTTGAGCTCGACCAGCAGGCGCTCGGCAGTCTTCTTGCCGACACCGGGTACGCGCACCAGAGCCGACGCATCCTGGGCCTGCACGCAGCGCACCAGCTCATCGACCTCGAGGCCCGACATCAACGCCAGAGCCAACTTCGGGCCGACGCCATTGAGACGGATCAGCTCGCGGAACAGCTCGCGCTCGCGCTTCTCGAAGAAGCCATAGAGCAGGTGGGCGTCTTCGCGCACCACCAGATGAGTGTGCAGCGTCACCGCTTCGCCGACCTTGGGCAGGCGGTACAGCGTCGTCATCGGCACCTCCAGCTCATAGCCCAGGCCATTGACATCGATAATCAGGTGCGGCGGTTGTTTTTCCGCCAGGGTGCCACGCAAACGTCCAATCACGTTCGGATCCTTTCTCTCGGGCGTCTGGTCGGAGACCGGACAACCCTATCAGCAAATGCGGCGGGTGAGCGTGTCACCCGGACAAAATGTGTATCAGGGCATGAAGCTGTTACAGACGCAAGCGCCCACCGCGCCGGCGTGCGGTGGCCAGGCCGTGGGGCACCAGGCTGGAGCGTGTATGGGCGTGGCACAGGGCGATGGCCAAGGCGTCGGAGGCGTCGATCTGCGGCTTCTGCGTCAGCTTGAGCAGGTGCATGACCATCAGCATGACCTGATCCTTGTTCGCCCCGCCCGTACCGGCCACCGACTGCTTGACCTGGCTGGCGGTGTATTCGGCGATCTCCAGGCCCGCCTCGGCGGCAGCGACGATGGCTGCACCGCGGGCCTGGCCAAGCTTGAGCGCCGAGTCGGCATTGCGCGCCATGAACACCCGCTCGATGCCCATGGTGACGGGGCCATGCAGGCGAATCACCTCGCTGACGCCGCGAAACACGATCTGCAGTCGCTCATGCAACTCGCCACCACCGGTGCGGATGCAACCGGAGGCCACGTACTCGCACCCCCGCGGCGTGTGGCGTACCACACCATAACCGGTGATTCGCGAACCGGGGTCGATACCAAGAATCAGCGTCATAAAGCCTGCGGTTCTTTACACATTTCACTGACCCGCGAAGAGGCCCCGAAGACCAAGGAGAACCTTAGCCGAGTTTTTCCATGATCTCGTCGGAGATCTGCGCATTGGAGTAGACGTTCTGCACGTCATCCAGGTCCTCGAGCATATCGATCAGCTTGAGCACCTTCTCCGCGCCGTCCTGATCCAGCTCGGCGCTGGTGGTCGGCTGCATGACGATTTCCGCGTCGGCAGCCTTGAAGCCCGCCTCTTCCAGCGCGTTGCGCACGGCGTAGAAGCTGTTGAAGGAGGTGAAGACGTCGAAGGAGCCATCGTCATTACCGACCACATCATCGGCATCGGCTTCCATGGCCGCCTCGATCAGCGCGTCTTCCTCGACGCCCGGTGCAAAGCTGATCTGCCCCTTGCGCTCGAACAGATAAGCCACCGAGCCATCGGTACCGAGGTTGCCGCCACACTTGGTGAAGGCATGGCGCACGGCTGCTGCAGTACGGTTGCGGTTGTCGGTCATGGCCTCGACCATGATCGCCACGCCACCGGGGCCGTAACCCTCGTAGCTGAGCTCTTCGACGTTGTCGCTTTCGTTGGTGCCAGCCCCACGCGCCACCGCACGATCGATGATGTCGCGGCTCATGTTGGCACCCAGCGCCTTGTCCAGCGCCAACCGCAGCCGGGGATTGGAGGCCGGATCACCACCACCCTGCTTGGCAGCGACGGTCAGTTCGCGGATCCACTTGGTGAAGATCTTGCCTCTCTTGGCATCCTGGCGTTCTTTGCGGTGCTTGATATTCGCCCACTTGGAATGACCGGCCATAACGACTCCAAATCCTTGAAACAGAAACAGGTTCCGCCCCGAAGGGCGGAACGCGGAAAATCCTGCGCGCAAACGCGAAGCGCCCCGACTTCGGGGCGCCTGCGGTCGGTTACTCGACCTTGGTCTGCTCACGCAGACGGATGTGCAGCTCGCGCAGAGCCTTGGCATCGACCAGGCCCGGAGCCTGAGTCATGACGCACGCAGCGCTCTGGGTTTTCGGGAACGCGATCACTTCGCGGATCGACTGGGCGCCGGTCATCAGCATGACCAGACGATCCAGGCCGAAGGCCAGACCACCGTGTGGCGGCGCGCCGAACTTCAGGGCGTCGAGCAGGAAGCCGAATTTCTCTTCCTGTTCCGCCGCCTCGATACCCAGCAGACGGAAGACTGCCTGCTGCATCTCTTTACGGTGGATACGGATGGAACCGCCACCCAGCTCGGTGCCGTTGAGCACCATGTCGTAGGCACGCGACAAGGCGGTGGCCGGGTTAGCCTCCAGCTCTTCAGGGGTGCACTTGGGTGCGGTGAACGGGTGGTGCAGCGCGGTGAAGCTGCCGTCTTCGTTCTCTTCGAACATCGGGAAGTCGACGACCCACATCGGTGCCCACTCGCAGGTGAGCAGGTTGAAGTCGTGACCCAGCTTGATACGCAGCGCGCCCAGGGCCTCGCTGACGACCTTGAACTTGTCGGCCCCGAAGAACACGATGTCGCCATCGACCGCGCCGACGCGATCGAGGATCACGTTGAGGTTGGCCTCAGGGATGTTCTTGACGATCGGCGACTGCAGGCCTTCGACGCCTTTGGCGCGCTCGTTGACCTTGATGTACGCCAGGCCCTTGGCACCGTAGATGCCGACGAACTTGGTGTACTCGTCGATCTTGCTGCGCGGCATGGCAGCGCCGCCCGGCAGGCGCAGGGCAGTGACACGGCACTTCGGATCGTTGGCAGGACCTGCAAAGACCTTGAAGTCGACGTCCTTGAGCTGATCGGCAACATCGACCAGTTCCAGCGGGATGCGCAGGTCCGGCTTGTCGGAGCCATAACGACGCATGGCTTCTTCGAAGGTCATGTGCGGGAAGTCGCCGAACTCGAGGTCGAGCACTTCCTTGAACAGCTTGCGGATCATGCTCTCGGTGAGGCCCATGATCTCGGACTCGTCGAGGAAGCTGGTCTCGATGTCGATCTGGGTGAATTCCGGCTGGCGGTCGGCACGCAGGTCTTCATCGCGGAAGCACTTGGCAATCTGGTAGTAGCGGTCGAAGCCGGCCACCATCAGCAGTTGCTTGAACAGCTGGGGCGACTGCGGCAGGGCGAAGAAGCTGCCAGCGTGGGTGCGGCTGGGCACCAGATAGTCGCGCGCGCCTTCCGGAGTGGCACGGGTCAGGATCGGCGTTTCGACGTCGAGGAAGCCGTTCTCGTCGAGGAAGCGGCGAATGCTGCTGGTGATGCGCGAACGCAGGCGCAGCTTGTCGGCCATTTCCGGGCGACGCAGGTCGATGAAACGATAGCGCAGGCGGGTTTCTTCGCCGACGTCGGAGTATTCGTTCAACGGGAATGGCGGGGTCTCGGCTTCGTTGAGCACGTTCAGCTGGTAACCGAGGATCTCGATGGCGCCGGAGGCCATGTTGGCGTTCACCGCGCCGTCGGGGCGCTTGCGCACCTTGCCGGTGATCTGCACCACGTATTCGCTGCGCACGCGGTCGGCGGCGGCGAAGGTTTCGGCGCGATCCGGATCGAACACGACCTGGGCCATGCCTTCGCGGTCACGGATGTCGAGGAAGATCACCCCGCCGTGGTCGCGACGCCGATGGACCCAGCCGCAAAGGGTGACTTCCTGGCCGTCCAGGCTCTCGTTCA
>Ga0268256_1000314_pt1 | contig 48518 bp, 53 predicted proteins | sample AgamicAtAmrz_FD_200247 | JGI IMG/M metagenome (GOLD analysis project Ga0268256, IMG submission 200247) | Agave microbial communities from Guanajuato, Mexico - At.Am.rz (v2) (version 3) | ecosystem: Host-associated > Plants > Roots > Rhizosphere | place: Guanajato, Mexico | collected 2012-06-07 | reverse complement strand
CCCCTAGCGCTGTTGCTGCGACTCGTAGTCTTTCTCCCAACCTGCAGGCACAAGGTTGCGTTGAGCAGACTGGCTAAGCGTCGGTGTGCGAAGATCACGAATGGCAACTTGCTGCTGCTTGTTCATGTCGCCAGTAAGCAGGCCGTTTGCGTAATAGGTCGCAAACATGTCTCCCTTGGCTTTATCAACTTCCACGATCAAGTTGAATACCGGAGTCGGGGCGTTGTCGGCCTTTTCGAGAGGTCGGGCAGAGCGCACCTGCAGTTTGCCTTGACTGCCTTCCAGATAGTCATTGACTTGCAGCCTGTTCGCTTGCAGCCATTCACCGTTTTCAAGTTGCATCGGGTGGTTGCTGGTCACCACTAGAGTAGGACCTGGACTATTTTTGACCGCGTCATGCGTCTTGATTTCGAACAAGGCACCCGTCTCACTGCCCGTTGTGCGTTCCAGCACGGTGCGAACACCGTTGGACGTGAGAATCTTTTCGCCGCTTTTGATGTCCTCGATGGCGGCAGTTTTACCATCGGCCAAGGTGATTTGAGTGCCTGCTGGAACGCATCCTTCCATGATGTAAAGCTGCGGGATTCTTTCCACGCCAGGTCGCCCAGTCTGCTGCGGGTCGCTGGTAAACGTCAGGGCAGCCAAGGCGGGTACAGGGTTGTTGGGCTCGCCCTGGAGTAAAACTTGAGAAAGCGCCCACAGGTTGACCAGAGCGTTCTTGTTATTGGTCAGGCATCCCGATTGACGGGAAAACTGCGCGCTGTCGTAGTCGAACTTGACACTTTGCTTGTCCGTCACCGTCCAGCCTTCCAGCGATGCGCCCTGTGCGAAGTGCACATAACATCCCCCGCCCAGCGTACTTTGCAGATAGATGGTCGTGGTGCCCGACGGTCTGTTGTCTGAGTGCGCGACTGCGCCTTGATAACTGACAGTGCCTGCCAGCGGAAAGACGTAATTTTGTGGGCGGGCCGTATTAGTATAATAGTCACACTCTTGAGCGCTTTGTCTGAACCAGCACAGTTTGACCGGTATGGACAAGTCGGCCAACTTGTTGGTGCAGGCATTTTCATGGCCCTCGCCCGAACACTGGCCAATTGCATTACGCTTGCAGTAGTTGGGCGCAGAGATGCAGCTGTCCGTCACCAGGCCCTGACTGTAGGTGGTTTGTACTACAACGACAGGATCGGGGTCCGTAGCGTTTTTAGGAAAATAGGTGAAGATGGCCTCGGATTGAACATTGGCGCCAGGCTGAACCTCTTTGGCTTCGAGGGAAACGGCGAAGTTGGTGCCTTGTCCGCTTTGTGACTCTTGGGTATGTTCAATGATGTCTCCCGTGGTCGCATCAAACAGTGTGAGGATCACGTTGGTGTTCAAAGTCCCGCCCACAACAGAAGACAGGGCTTTGGTCTCTATCAGGGGCGCTGTGCCGTTCGCCAACACCGCCGAACGTGACAGTTCGGAAATGAAGTTGAGGTCTTGAAGTTTGTCATCTTCAGCAGGCTTTATGAGCTGCGCAACCGGTAGCGAGGCGCCAGAAGTTCGCAACGTTTTGGTTCTGTTCTCATGGCTTGCTTTCAGTAGCTCGAACAGTTTCGGCGAGCGCTCGGCCGAGTTTCCCGTCCGCGCCTGGGCGTCCATGATATAGCGATAATGGAGAGGGTTTCCGAGATCTAGGCGATAGGGCACGCCCGGTTCAAGTTCCTTGTGCAGCGCGGACCGAACCTGCGTTTCATTCATGCTTTTCAGCGCTGTTTCGCCTTCGCTCAGCGTTGTGCTGTTTACATCGAACGCGAGTAACGATCCTAGGATAACGGGAAGGAGGTGGGCGTTTCTGAATAGTTCTCTTAATGAGTACATGATAACTCCTGTTCGACGCATGGGTGGCAGGGCACGCTGGCGTGGCGGGTTCGTTCATATTTCCATTCAAGATTTCGAAGGAGGCTAAATGTGATCACTGAAGGCGGCAACTAGCAGAATTAACAGGTACGCCTGAAAACGGCGGGTTCAAAACGACCGTTTATCAGTCGATGATTGTTCGCTGTTTACCTGCAGGTGCCCTCACTAACGCAAGCCTGGGCTTATCCCTGATGTGCCCGCCGCCCCCCCCCCCTGAAGGCATCGGATTAGCGGAGTGGAGCCATCAGGTCATTAGCACCAGCCCAGATTTCTCGGTGTTTCAGGCCAGGCAGTGGCCTGCTCGCAAGCGCCGGACCCGCTGAACCAAAACCCGCCTCTACGCCGCGGCAGCTGATCGCAGGCATCCGTTGGTAAAGTTGGACAGCTTCTTGCAGAGGCAGCGCAGGCGCTCTGCAGGCGTCAAAGTTTTGCTTTAAGAGGAATCGTGGTGGATCGCAGTCAGTTAATCAGCAACGCCCGTAACAACCTGGCCGGTCTCGGTCGGGGGAACCTGGGTGTGCCGTTGTTGCTGCTGGTGATGCTGGCAATGATGATGTTGCCCATCCCGCCGTTCCTGCTCGATGTGTTCTTCACCTTCAACATCGCGCTGTCGATCGTGGTCCTGCTGGTCTGCGTCTACGCCCTGCGCCCGCTGGACTTCGCCGCGTTCCCGACCATCCTGCTGGTGGCGACGCTGCTGCGCCTGGCGCTCAACGTCGCCTCGACCCGCGTGGTCATGCTCCACGGCCAGGAAGGCCACGGAGCGGCGGGCAAGGTGATCCAGGCCTTCGGTGAGGTGGTGATCGGCGGCAACTACGTGGTCGGTGCGGTGGTGTTCGCCATCCTGATGATCATCAACTTTGTCGTGGTGACCAAGGGTGCCGGGCGTATTTCCGAGGTGAGCGCGCGCTTCACCCTCGACGCCATGCCCGGCAAGCAGATGGCCATCGACGCCGACCTCAACGCCGGCTTGATCGACCAGGCCCAGGCCAAGGCGCGTCGTGCTGAGGTCGCCCAGGAGGCCGAGTTCTACGGTTCGATGGACGGTGCCAGCAAGTTCGTGCGTGGCGACGCCATCGCCGGCTTGCTGATCCTGTTCATCAACCTTATCGGCGGCATGCTCATCGGCATGCTGCAGCATGGCATGACCTTCAGCGACGCCGGCAAGGTGTACGCTTTGTTGACCATCGGTGACGGTTTGGTGGCGCAGTTGCCCTCGCTGCTGCTGTCCACTGCGGCCGCGATCATGGTCACCCGCGCCTCGGGCTCCGAGGACATGGGCAAGCTGATCAACCGGCAGATGTTCGATTCGCCCAAGGCGCTGGCCGTTTCCGGCGCGCTGATGGTGGTGATGGGGCTGGTGCCGGGTATGCCACACATCGCCTTCCTCAGCCTCGGCGTGCTGGCCGGCGGCGGCGCCTACATGGTGTGGAAGAAGCAGCAGAAGGCCAAGCTCCTGGCTGTGCAGGAAGCGCAGCGCCAACAGGATCTGCTGCCATCGCCGCAGCGCGCCATGGAAACCAAGGAGCTGGGCTGGGACGACGTCACGCCGATCGACATGATCGGCCTGGAAGTCGGCTATCGCCTGATTCCGCTGGTCGACCGCAACCAGGGCGGCCAGTTGCTGGCGCGGATCAAGGGCGTGCGCAAGAAACTCTCGCAAGACCTGGGCTTTCTCATGCCCACCGTGCACATTCGCGACAACCTCGACCTGCAGCCCAGTGCCTATCGCCTGACGTTGATGGGGGTGATCCTGGCCGAGGCCGAGATCTACCCGGACCGCGAGCTGGCGATCAACCCTGGGCAGGTGTTCGGCACCCTCAACGGTATCGCCGCGCGCGACCCGGCCTTTGGCCTGGAGGCGGTGTGGATCGATGTGGCCCAGCGCGCCCAGGCGCAGTCCTTGGGTTACACGGTGGTCGATGCCAGCACCGTGGTCGCCACTCACCTCAACCAGATCCTGCAGAAGCACTGCCACGAGCTGATCGGTCATGAAGAGGTCCAGCAGTTGCTGCAGGTGCTGTCAAAGGCATCGCCGAAACTTGCCGAGGAACTGGTGCCGGGTGTCATTTCCTTGTCGGGGTTGCTCAAGGTCCTGCAGGCCCTGCTTGCCGAGCAGGTGCCCGTGCGTGACATCCGCAGCATTGCCGAGGCTATCGCCAATAATGCCGCCAAGAGTCAAGATACCGCCGCGTTGGTGGCTTCGGTGCGGGTCGGCTTGTCACGTGCCATCGTGCAAAGCATTGTCGGCGTTGAGTCCGAGCTGCCTGTGATCACCCTTGAACCAAGGTTGGAACAGATCTTGCTCAATAGTCTGCAAAGGGCCGGGCAGGGTCAGGAAGACGGTGTTCTTCTTGAACCGAGCATGGCCGAGAAGCTGCAGCGTTCGCTGATCGAGGCGGCGCAGCGCCAGGAGATGCAAGGCCAGCCGGCCATCCTCCTGGTCGCCGGCCCGATCCGCGCCATGCTGTCGAGATTCGGTCGTCTGGCCGTGCCCAACCTGCATGTGCTGGCGTACCAGGAAATACCGGACAACAAGCAAGTCACCATCGTTGCCACCGTGGGCCCTAACGGCTGAGGTAGTGGGTTATGCAAGTTAAGCGTTTTTTCGCCGCCGATATGCGTCAGGCCATGAAGCTGGTCCGTGATGAGCTTGGCGCCGATGCCGCAATCATCGGCAACCGGCGTATCGCCGGCGGTGTCGAACTGACGGCCGCGCTGGACTACAAGCTGTCCGCCCTGGCCCCACGCGTGCCGAATGTCGAGCTCGAGGACGAGCTGCGCAAGACCCATTCGCGCATCGCCACCGCCCAGGCCGAGCTGGACGGGCGTGGTGACGCCGAACTCGGCAACCGGCAATTGTTTGCCGGCCTGTCGCTGACCGCGTCCGAGCCGCTGGTCGAGCCGCATGTGGATGTTCCGGCGCCTGCGCCGGCCCCTGCGGCCCCGACGGTCGACAAGCGCGTCTTCGACGCCATGCGTTCGGAGCTTTCGGGCTTGCGCGAGCTGCTCGAAGTGCAGCTTGGCTCGCTTGCCTGGGGCCAATTGCAGGGCAACAAGCCGCAGCAGGCCAACCTCTGGCGTCGCTTGCAGCGCCTGGGCCTGTCTGGCCCGATCGCCCGTGATCTGCTTGAGCGGGCCGGTGAGATCGAAGACCCGCGTCAGGCTTGGCGCATGGTCCTGGCACACCTGGCGCGCCTGATCGAGGTGCCTGAGGTGGAGCCGATCGAGGAGGGCGGGGTCATCGCCATGGTCGGCCCGGCCGGCATGGGCAAGACCACCACCCTGGCCAAACTCGCCGCGCGCTATGTACTCAAGTACGGCTCGCAGCACCTGGCGCTGGTGAGCATGGACAGCTACCGCATCGGTGCCCAGGAGCAGCTCAAGACCCTCGGGCGCATCCTCAATGTGCCGGTGACCTACGTCGATCCGGGCCAGTCGCTGGCCCAGGCGCTGGAGCCACTGCTGCGCAAGCGCGTGGTGCTGATCGACACCGCCGGTCTTCAGGCCAGCGATCCGGCGCTGCGCATGCAGCTCGAATCGCTCGCCAGCCGCGGCATCGCCGCCAAGAACTACCTGGTACTGGCCACCACCAGCCAGAAACAGGTGCTGACCGCCGCCTATCACAGCTACAAGCGCTGTGGCCTGGCCGGTTGCATCCTGACCAAGCTCGATGAAACGGGCAGCCTCGGCGAAGTGCTGAGCCTGGCCATCAGTCACGAACTGCCCGTGGCCTATCTCACCGATGGTCCGCGCATTCCTGACGACCTGCAGTTGCCGCGCAAGCATCAGTTGGTGAGCCGCGCGGTCAGCGTGCAGTTGCAGGAAGAGCCCAGCGAAGAGGCCATGGCCGACATGTTCGCTGATCTCTACCACAATCCCGATAAGCGCGCGGGTTGAAGATGAACGGCGCAGGGGGTCGACAGCGGCCCTTCAAGTGGGCAGGTCCCACGCGAGACAAGGTAAAGAACAGACATGGGTAGCATGCATCCCGTACAGGTGATCGCCGTCACCGGTGGCAAAGGTGGCGTCGGCAAGACCAACGTTTCAGTGAACCTGTCCCTGGCGCTGGCTGAACTCGGCCGCCGGGTCATGCTGCTGGACGCCGACCTGGGTCTGGCCAACGTCGACGTGCTGCTGGGGTTGACCCCCAAACGTACCCTGGCCGACGTCATCGAAGGACGCTGCGAGCTGCGCGACGTGCTGTTGCAGGGGCCGGGCGGCGTGCGCATCGTGCCGGCGGCCTCGGGTACCCAGAGCATGGTGCACCTGGCGCCAGCCCAGCATGCCGGGCTGATCCAGGCGTTCAGCGAGATCGGCGACAACCTCGATGTATTGGTGATCGACACCGCTGCAGGTATCGGTGACTCGGTGGTCAGTTTCGTTCGCGCGGCGCAGGAAGTGTTGCTGGTGGTGTGCGACGAGCCCACCTCGATCACCGACGCCTACGCCTTGATCAAGCTGCTCAACCGCGATTACGGCATGAATCGTTTCCGCGTCCTGGCCAACATGGCGCAGAGCCCTCAGGAAGGGCGCAACCTGTTCGCCAAGCTGACCAAGGTTACCGACCGCTTCCTCGACGTGGCCTTGCAGTACGTGGGCGCCGTGCCGTACGACGAATGCGTGCGCAAGGCGGTGCAGAAACAGCGCGCAGTGTACGAGGCCTTCCCGCGCTCCAAATGCGCCCTGGCGTTCAAGGCCATTGCGCAGAAGGTCGACAGCTGGCCGCTGCCGGCCAACCCGCGCGGGCACCTGGAGTTCTTCGTCGAGCGCCTGGTACAGCCCACCAGTGCGGGGCCGGTGCTATGAGTGCGAGCGGATTCAAGATGTACAGCAAGGCGTCCAAGGACGCTCAGTACGAGCTGGTCGAGCGCTATGCCCCGCTGGTCAAGCGGATTGCCTACCACCTGTTGGCACGCCTGCCGGCCAACGTGCAGGTCGAGGACCTGATCCAGGCCGGCATGATCGGCCTGCTGGAAGTGGCCAACAAGTACGACGCCAGCAAGGGTGCGAGCTTCGAGACCTATGCCGGCATCCGCATCCGTGGCGCCATGCTCGACGAGGTGCGCAAGGGCGACTGGGCGCCGCGTTCGGTGCACCGCAACACGCGCATGGTCAGTGACGCGATTCGCGCCGTCGAAGCAAGAACCGGTCGTGACGCTAAAGATCACGAGGTTGCTGCCGAACTCCAATTGGGTCTCGACGATTATTACGGGATTCTGAACGATACCTTGGGCAGCCGCCTGTTCAGTTTCGACGACCTGCTGCAGGACGGCGAACACGAAGGGCTGCACGAGGACGGTGTCAGCGGCCAGGTCGAGCCGTCGCGTGACCTGGAAGACGAACGCTTCCAGGCTGCACTGACCGATGCGATCGCCAACCTGCCGGAGCGCGAGCGCCTGGTCCTGGCGCTGTACTACGACGAAGAGTTGAACCTCAAGGAAATCGGGGAAGTGCTGGGGGTCAGCGAATCGCGTGTCAGCCAGTTGCACAGCCAGTGCGCGGCGCGTCTGCGCAGTCGGTTGGGTGAATGGCGAGCGCGGTGAACCCGGGTTCGATGCAGTCGTTTTACGTGGTGCCGAATTGATTGAGCGCGCGCTTGTGAGACGAGCGCGTTTAAGACTGCTTGGAGGTCTAATTGAACAAAGATATGAAAATCCTCATCGTTGACGACTTCTCGACGATGCGGCGGATCATCAAGAACCTGTTGCGTGATCTGGGCTTCACCAACACCGACGAAGCCGACGATGGCACCACGGCTCTGCCGATGCTCGAAAGCGGTCACTACGACTTCCTGGTGACCGACTGGAACATGCCTGGCATGTCCGGCATCGACCTGCTGCGCAAGGTGCGCGCCCACGACCGTCTCAAGGGCATGCCGGTGCTGATGGTGACCGCCGAGGCCAAGCGCGACCAGATCATCGAAGCGGCCCAGGCCGGCGTCAACGGCTATGTGGTCAAGCCTTTCACCGCGCAGGTACTCAAAGAAAAGATCGAAAAGATCTTCGAACGCGTCAACGGCTGAGCCATGTCTGGGGGCGCTATGGAATCAAGAAACGATTCTCTGGGGGAGTTCGAGTCGACCCTGAAGAAGCACGCCGAGCAACTGGTGCAAAGCCTGGAACGCGGCCAGTTCGGCGAGGCGGTGCAGCTGATCCACCAGCTCAACCAGACCCGCGACCGCGGCCTTTATCAGGAAGTGGGCAAGCTCACTCGCGAGCTGCACAGCGCTATCGTCAGTTTCCAGATCGATCCGCGCATGCCGCAGGCCGAGGAAGTGTCGCAGATCACCGACGCCACCGAACGGCTGTCCTACGTGGTCCGGCTGACCGAGAACGCGGCCAATCGCACCATGGACCTGGTCGAGCAAAGCACGCCTGTGCTCAACGATCTGGCATCCGAAGCCCAGACCCTGTCTGCCGACTGGCAGCGCTTCATGCGCCGCGAGGTGGCAGCGCCTGAATTTCGTGAGTTGGTCAAGCGCGTCGACAGTTTCCTGACGCACAGCGCCGAAGGTAACCGCAAGGTGGCCGGCCATCTCAACGACATTCTCCTGGCTCAGGACTATCAGGACCTGACCGGGCAGGTGATCAAGCGGGTGACCGCGCTGGTCACCGAAGTCGAAAGCAATCTGCTCAAGCTCGTGTTGATGGCAAGTCAAGTCGACCGCTTTGCCGGCATCGAACATGACCACGATCAATTGCGTGCTGAAAAAGATGAAGAAAAACATCCAACTCGGGGTGAAGGTCCGCAGATTCATGCCGATAAGCGTGAAGACGTCGTGTCCGGTCAGGACGATGTCGACGATCTGCTGTCCAGCCTGGGTTTTTAGGGAGCACGTTTAATGAGCTTCGGCGCCGATGAAGAAATCCTTCAGGATTTCCTGGTAGAAGCCGGCGAAATCCTCGAGCAACTGTCCGAGCAACTGGTCGAGCTGGAAAGCCGACCTGATGATGCGGACCTGCTCAATGCGATCTTTCGCGGTTTTCACACTGTAAAAGGGGGCGCCGGCTTCCTTCAGCTCAATGAGCTGGTGGAGTGCTGCCACATTGCCGAGAACGTCTTCGACATCCTGCGCAAGGGAGAGCGCCGGGTCGATGCCGAACTGATGGATGTGGTGCTCGAAGCGCTCGACACGGTCAACAGCATGTTTGGCCAGGTTCGCGAGCGCAGCGACATCACCCCGGCTACGCCAGAGCTGCTCGCCGCGCTGTCGCGCCTGGCGGAACCTGCCAGCGCCGATGCCGTGGCACCGGTTGCCGTGGCGGCGGTCGTCGAGGCACCGGCTGCCGAGGCGGACATCACCGATACCGAGTTCGAGCAACTGCTCGACTCCCTCGACGCGGTCAAGGCCCAGGCCGAGGCGGCCGAGCAGTCGCAGGGCGAAGCCGTTTCCGGCAGTGCCGACGAGATCACCGACGCCGAGTTCGAGTCGCTGCTCGACCAACTGCACGGCAAGGGTCAGTTTTCGCCGGAAGTCGCGGCGAGCGAGCCGGAGGCTGCAGTCGCGGCGCCGGCCGGTGACGAGATCACCGACGAAGAGTTCGAGGCGCTGCTCGATCAGTTGCATGGCAAGGGCGCTTTTGCCGCCGATGCACTGCCGAGCGTCGAAGCCACCGCCAGTGCGTCAGCGGCCGAACCTGTCGGCGATCACATCACCGACAACGAGTTCGAGGCCCTGCTGGACCAACTGCACGGCAAGGGCAAGTTCAGTGGCGATGCCGTCGCGGCTGAAGCGCCTGCCGTTGCCGTGGCTGCCGCGCCTGCTGCCAAGGCCGAAAGCAAGCCTGTCGCCAAACCGGCGCCTGCCCCCGCCGCGGCTGCCAAGCCGGCCGCTGCTCCGGCACCGGCACGCGCTGCAGCGCCGGCTGCCGACAAGCACGGCGCCAGCGAAGCGGAAACCACGGTGCGGGTCGATACTGCGCGCCTGGATGAAATCATGAACATGGTCGGCGAACTGGTGCTGGTGCGTAACCGCCTGGTGCGCCTGGGCCTGAACAGCGGCGACGAGGCCATGTCCAAGGCCGTGTCCAACCTCGACGTGGTCACTGCCGACCTGCAGACCGCGGTCATGAAGACTCGCATGCAGCCGATCAAGAAGGTCTTCGGCCGCTTCCCGCGCCTGGTACGCGACTTGGCCCGCCAGCTCAAGAAAGAGATCAACCTGGAGCTGGTCGGCGAAGAGACCGACCTGGACAAGAACCTGGTCGAGGCCCTGGCCGACCCGCTGGTGCACTTGGTGCGCAACGCGGTCGACCATGGCGTCGAGACCCCCGAGGAACGCGAGGCCTCCGGCAAGGCGCGTACCGGTCGGGTGGTGCTGTCGGCCGAGCAGGAGGGTGACCATATCCTGCTGTCGATCTCCGACGACGGCAAAGGCATGGACCCGAACGTCCTGCGCGCCAAGGCGGTCGAGAAGGGCCTGATGGACAAGGATGCAGCCGACCGCCTGAGCGAGTCGGATTGCTACAACCTGATCTTCGCCCCGGGCTTCTCGACCAAGACCGAGATCTCCGACGTGTCCGGCCGCGGTGTGGGCATGGATGTGGTGAAGACCAAGATTTCCCAGCTCAATGGCTCGATCAACATCTTCTCGGCCAAGGGCCAGGGCTCGAAGATCGTCATCAAGGTGCCGCTGACGCTGGCAATCATGCCGACGCTGATGGTGATGCTGGCCAACCAGGCGTTCGCCTTCCCGCTGGTCAACGTCAACGAGATCTTCCATCTCGACCTGTCGCGCACCAACGTGGTCGATGGCCAGGAAGTGGTGATCGTGCGCGACAAGGCGCTGCCGCTGTTCTACCTCAAGCGCTGGCTGGTCCAGGACCAGCAGCATGAGGAGCAGCTCGAAGGGCATGTGGTGATCCTGTCGGTCGGTACTCAGCGCATCGGCTTCGTGGTCGACCAGTTGGTCGGCCAGGAAGAGGTGGTGATCAAGCCGCTGGGCAAGATGCTGCAGGGCACCCCGGGCATGTCCGGCGCCACCATCACCGGTGACGGTCGTATCGCGCTGATCCTCGACGTCCCGAGCATGCTCAAGCGTTACGCCGCCCGGCGTATTTGATTTCGGCGGCGTGACCTGGCGGTCGCGCCGCCTAACGGAGTGTTTATGGCAGTCAAGGTCCTGGTGGTGGATGATTCCGGTTTCTTCCGCCGCCGTGTCTCGGAAATCCTCTCGGCGGACCCGACCATCCAGGTGGTCGGCACCGCGACCAACGGCAAGGAAGCGATCGACCAGGCGCTGGCGCTCAAGCCTGACGTGATCACCATGGACTACGAGATGCCGATGATGGACGGCATTACCGCCGTGCGGCACATCATGCAGCGCTGCCCGACGCCGGTCCTGATGTTCTCTTCGCTCACCCACGAAGGTGCGCGTGTCACCCTCGATGCGCTGGACGCTGGGGCGGTCGACTACCTGCCGAAGAACTTCGAGGATATTTCGCGCAACCCCGAGAAGGTCAAGCAGATGCTGTGCGAGAAGGTCCATACCATCTCGCGCAGCAATCGCCGTTTCAGCAGCTTCGCCAGCCACGCGCCAAGCCCGGTTGCCAGCGCTGCGTCGAGCACCAGCCATGCCCCGGCCAGCACCTTGGGCAGCGCTGCACCGACACGCCCTGCGGCGCCGGTACGCAGCGTTGCGCCTGCCGCCAGCCATTCGCCGGCGCCCAAGCGCAAGCCCTACAAGCTGGTGGCCATCGGCACCTCCACAGGCGGCCCGGTTGCCCTGCAGCGGGTGCTGACGCAACTGCCCGCCAACTTCCCGGCCCCCATCGTGCTGATTCAGCACATGCCTGCGGCGTTCACCAAGGCCTTTGCCGAGCGCCTCGACAAGCTGTGCAAGATCAGCGTCAAGGAGGCCGAGGACGGTGATGTGCTGCGTCCAGGCCTTGCGCTGCTGGCCCCGGGAGGCAAGCAGATGATGGTCGATGGCCGTGGCACGGTGAAGATCCTGCCGGGGGACGAACGCCTGAACTACAAACCCTGCGTGGACATCACCTTCGGCTCGGCGGCCAAGACCTACGGTGACAAGGTGCTGTCGGTCGTGCTGACCGGCATGGGTGCCGACGGACGCGAAGGTGCTCGCCTGCTCAAGCAGGGCGGCAGCACCGTATGGGCCCAGGACGAGGCAAGCTGCGTGATCTACGGCATGCCCATGGCGATCGTCAAGGCCAACTTGGCCGACGCCGTGTACAGCCTGGACGAGATCGGCAAGCACCTGGTAGAGGCCTGTGTCTGATGGATGTTCTTAGCCTTATCGGCCTGATCCTGGCGTTCGTCGCCATCGTCGGCGGCAACTTCCTCGAAGGCGGGCATGTCGGTGCACTGCTCAACGGCCCTGCCGGGCTGATCGTCATCGGCGGCACCCTGGCCGCGGCGCTGCTGCAGTCGCCGCTGTCGGCGTTCAAGCGTGCGTTGCAGATCCTGCGCTGGATTTTCTTCCCGCCTCGGGTCGACCTGGCTGGCGGCATCGATCGTGTCGTCAACTGGAGCCTGACTGCGCGCAAGGAAGGCCTGCTGGGGCTGGAGGGCGTCGCCGATGCCGAACCGGACCCATACGCACGCAAAGGTCTGCAGTTGCTGGTCGATGGCGCGGAGCCGGAGTCGATCCGCAGCATTCTCGAGGTCGACTTCCTCACCCAGGAGAGCCGTGACATCCAGGCTGCCAAGGTCTTCGAGAGCATGGGCGGCTACGCGCCGACCATCGGTATCATCGGTGCGGTGATGGGCTTGATCCATGTGATGGGCAACCTGGCCGATCCGTCGCAACTGGGTAACGGCATCGCCGTGGCCTTCGTCGCCACCATCTATGGTGTGGCCAGTGCCAACCTGATCCTGCTGCCGGTGGCCAACAAGCTCAAAGCCATCGTCATGCGCCAGTCGCGTTATCGCGAGATGCTGCTCGAGGGGCTGCTGTCGATCGCCGAAGGCGAGAACCCACGCTCGATCGAGCTGAAGCTGCAAGGCTTCATGGAGTAAGCCATGCGTCGTCGTCGCCATACCGAGGAGCATGAGAACCACGAGCGCTGGCTGGTCTCGTACGCCGACTTCATCACCTTGCTGTTCGCCTTTTTCGTGGTGATGTACTCGATTTCCTCGATCAACGAAGGCAAGTACAAGGTCATTTCCCAGGCGTTGATCGGAGTGTTCAACGACCCCGAGCGCAGCCTCAAGCCGATCCCGATCGGCGATGAGCGCCCGCTGACGATCAAGCCGGCAGAACCCCTGATCAAGGACAGTGACCAGGTCGATGCAGGCCTGGGACAGACCAGCGTCGACCCGCTCAAGACCATCACCGACCAGGTGGCCGATGCCTTCGGCGACTTGATCAAGTCGAACCAGATGACCGTGCGTGGCAATGAGCTGTGGGTGGAGATCGAACTCAACTCGGCATTGTTGTTCGGCAGCGGCGATGCCATGCCCAGCGACATCGCCTTCGAGATCATCGAGAAGGTGGCCCGGATCCTCAAGCCGTTCGCCAACCCGGTGCATGTCGAAGGCTTCACCGACAATCTGCCGATCCGCACTGCCCAGTACCCGACCAACTGGGAGTTGTCGTCGGCGCGCGCGGCGAGCATCGTGCGTCTGCTGGCAATGGAAGGGGTGAACCCGGCGCGCATGGCCTCGGTGGGTTACGGCGAGTATCAACCGGTCGCCAGCAACGATACCGCCGATGGCCGGGCGCGCAATCGTCGCGTGGTGCTGGTGATTTCGCGCAATCTCGAAGTGCGCCGCAGCCTGACGGGCTCCGGCAGCGCCAACGCCACCCCGGACGCAGCGTTGCGCCGTGCTGGCACACAAAGTGCACCAGCTACGCCAGCCACGACGGTCGGGAGCAATCCCGTCAAATCTCCGTCACCGAATCTATAGAACCGTTCCCGGCGGGACATTTCGCCCATGCTGGGAGGAAGCAACGCACGATGAGAGTCTGGGCAGTAGCCAATCAAAAAGGTGGCGTCGGCAAGACCACCACCACCATCGCCCTGGCCGGCCTGCTGGCCGAGGCGGGCAAGCGCGTGGTCGTCGTCGACCTCGACCCGCACGGCTCGATGACCAGCTATTTCGGGCACAATCCCGACGCCCTGGAGCACAGCTGCTACGACCTGTTCCTGCACAAGGGCGTGGTGCCCGAAGGGCTGCCGGGGCAGTTGCTGCTGCCGACCAGCCATGAGCGTATTTCGTTGCTGCCCTCGAGCACTGCACTGGCGGTGCTGGAGCGCCAGTCGCCGGGCCAGAATGGCCTGGGCCTGGTAATCGCCAAGAGTCTGGCGCAGCTGTGGCAGGATTTCGACTTTGCCCTGATCGACAGCCCGCCCTTGCTGGGTGTGCTGATGGTCAACGCCCTGGCGGCCAGCCAACAACTGGTGATCCCGGTGCAGACCGAGTTCCTCGCGGTCAAGGGCCTGGAGCGGATGGTCGGCACCCTGGCGATGATCAACCGCTCACGCAAGCAGGCGCTACCCTTCCAGATCGTCCCGACCCTGTTCGACCGCCGTACCCAGGCCTCGCTCGGCACGCTCAAAGTGCTGCGCGACACCTATGGCGAGCAGGTCTGGCAGGGTTACATTCCGGTCGACACGCGCCTGCGCGATGCCAGCCGCAACGGTGTCACGCCCTCGCAGTTCGACGGCAAGAGCCGCGGTGTGATCGCCTACCGGGCGCTGCTCAAGCACCTGCTGACCTACCGCAACGCATTGCAGGTGGCCTGATGAACCGTGCCCCGCAGATCACCAGCAAGCCGCAACTGGCCCTTCAGTCGTACCTCGACGGCCTGCTGCAGGAAGCCACCGAGCCGGTTGAAGTGCCTGAGGCGCCGCTGCCGACAGTGCTGCCACAGGCAGCCGAGCCCAGCGACGAATTCGCCGCTGCGGTTCGTGAAGAACAAGCCCGCGATGCCGTCCGCCAGCCCGAGTCAGTGGTGGCGCTCAAACCCTTTGCCGAGCCTGCGCCCAGGATCCTGCCGACGCTGCTGCCGCCGGTGGAGCCGGTGGTCAGCGTGGTCGAAGAGCAAGTGCTGGCCGAGGCTTCGATTCCGGTGCTGACCCAGACCCAAGCCATAGAGCCGGTCGCCCCGCTGGTCGAAGTCCACCTGCCGTCACCTGCTGCACCGGTGCCGCCGGCCACTGTCGACGGGCGTCCGGCCTGGGCTGCGGAGCCTTTCGAATGCCTGCTGTTCGACGTCGCCGGGCTGACCCTGGCGGTGCCGCTGGTGTGCCTGGGGTCGATCTACAGCCTGGCCGGCCAGGAGCTCACGCCGCTGTTCGGCCAACCAGACTGGTTCCTCGGCATCCTCAGTTGCCAGGCCGGCAACCTGAAGGTGCTGGACACCGCACGCTGGGTCATGCCTGACCGCTACCGCGAGGATTTCCGCCAAGGCTTGCAGTACGTGATTTCCGTGCAGGGCTACGAGTGGGGGCTGGCGGTGCATCAGGTCAGCCGTTCGCTGCGCCTGGACCCGGCCGAGATCAAGTGGCGCAGCCAGCGTGGCCAACGCCCGTGGCTGGCAGGCACGGTGATCGAACACATGTGCGCCTTGCTCGACGTCGCCGAGCTGGCCGAGCTGATCGCCAGTGGTGCGGTCAAGCAGCTGAATACCAAACACAACTGACATGGGCGCCGCATCTGCCGCGGCCTCAACGAGCACACCGCCAACGGCGGTACAAGAGGGCTAGGGGAATGAAAAAGTCGTCTGCACAAGGTTCCGAAGATCCGATCCTGCAGTGGGTCACCTTCCGTCTGGACAACGAGTCCTACGGCATCAACGTCATGCAGGTGCAGGAAGTCCTGCGCTACACCGAAATCGCTCCGGTGCCGGGTGCGCCGAGCTATGTGCTCGGTATCATCAACCTGCGCGGCAACGTGGTCACCGTGATCGACACCCGCCAGCGTTTCGGCCTGATGCCCTCGGACGTCACCGACAACACCCGTATCGTGATCATCGAGGCTGACAAGCAGGTGGTCGGCATCCTGGTCGACAGCGTGGCCGAAGTGGTCTACCTGCGTCAGTCGGAGATCGAGACTGCGCCGAACGTCGGTAACGAAGAGTCGGCCAAATTCATCCAGGGCGTGTGCAACAAGAACGGCGAGCTGCTGATCCTGGTCGAGCTGGACAAGATGATGACCGAGGAAGAGTGGTCGGAGCTGGAGAACATCTGAGGTGATCTTCGAGGCTGCGGTAATCCTCCTGGCGCTGTTGTGGGCGCTGAGCCTGTGGTTCTTCCTCAACTACAGCAAGCGCCAGCGCGAGCTGGCCAGCCAGCAGGCCCAGGGCGATGCGCTGCGTGACCAGCGCATCAGGGACCTGGCCAAACGTCTGGATGACTACCAGAACGTCACCGTGCGCATGGGCGAAGCCATCCATGAACTGCGCGCGGCGGTCGCGCCGCTGCCTGACAGGCTTCTGCAACTGGAGCAGCGCGACCCCAACAATGTCACCTTCTCCCAGGCGGCCAAGTTGGTGGGGATGGGCGCAAGCGTGTCCGAACTCACTGAAAGCTGCGGGCTGACCCAGGCCGAGGCGGAGTTGATGAGCAAGTTGCATCGGCGCGACTGAGTGTCGGACGGCACTTATTCGAGCTTGTCATCGCGGGCCGCTTTGCGGCCCCGTTTCTCCCCTCATTCCCTCAGCCAGGATTGGCTGCCGCCGACCCGTACCACTGGTCCTGGCGGTAACAGCTCGTCCATCAGCCGTTGTGCCTGTGCCAGGTCAACGAACAGCCATGAGTTGAGGCGCTGGATACCACACAGGTTGTTTATCTCGCGCAGCGTATTCAACAGCGGCAGGCCCGGTCATCCGTCTGAGCCGGGCGAAATGGCGATAGAAACCAGCTGTTAGATCTATCTGCCCCTGCACCGGCGAGCTCAATGGCTCTAAGGCAGCAGCGGGTTGCCAGGGGTGATGTCACGCTCGCCCGGCGCCGAGTCGTCGAAGTTCTCCGGTACCTTGCCACGCAGTTGCCAGGCGAAGGCAATGATTTCGGCGATAGTCAGGTACAGCGCTTCTGGGATCTGCTCACCCAGCTCCAGGCGTGCCAGCAGGCTTACCAGTTCGGCGTTCTCGTAGATCGGCACTTCGTGTTCGCGGGCCAGGGCGAGGATGGCTTCGGCCAGTTCGTCCTCACCCTTGGCGCTCAGGGTGGGCGCTTGATCACCGTCGTAACTCAGGGCAATGGCCTGGCGGGGGGCTTTGTTGCTCATGCAGTTTCATCCACCCAGCGTTGTTCCAGTCGTGTGCGCGGGCCTTGTGGCGGGATGCCGGGGTGACATTCCAGGTCGCCAACGTCCAGGCCCCGTGCCAGCAGGCGTTCGCGCAGGCTGCCAAGCTGGCTGTCGATCAGTTCGGCGGTTTGCGGGCGCTCGGCCCACAGTTGGCCGCTGAGTCGCCCTTGGGTGAGCTGGGCCTGGACCTGTAGTGGGCCCAGCGGCGGGAGGTCGAAGGCCAGGTCGATGCGCCACAACGACTCGAGCGGATCGCGCTGCTCGCGCTGCGAGTCCGCTTGTTGCCGTGGGGTGTCCTCGCGTTGCAGCTTGGCCTGCAGCGGGATGAACTCCTGGCCGTGGCGCAAGGGGATCTCGGTTTGCCAGGTGGTCTGCTGGTTGCCGCTCTCGGTGGTACCGGTCTGCTGCAGGCTGGCCAGCTGATGGCTTTGTACCCGCGAGATGGCGGCGGCGGCCAGGCGCAGCAGTTGCTGCAGGTCGCCTTTTTCTTCCAGGCTTTGCAGCAGACGTGAGGGCAGGGGGAAGGTGCCGGGTTGCGGGCGGCTGCTGACTTGGTCGAGCATGCCCAGGGCGCTGCGGGCCATGCCCGGCAGGACCTGGGCCAGGGCGGTGGCGGCCAGCGCCGGATTGAATGTGGGGTTGCCCGGAACGCTCGGCAAGACTTGCGCCACCAGGCGCACCAGCTGCGCCTTGAGGTCTGGAGCCACTCCCGCGCCAAGGCCGCCGAGCAGCTTGGCTTCGAGAAACGCGCCACTGTTGTTCAGTGCCTGGGCGATGCTCTTGGCGTCGCCCAACTGTGCGGGGGTTGGCAGGCTGGCCAACAGGCGCGCGGCGGTAGCGCTCAGCTCGCTGTTGCCAGCGGGGGCGTTGGCGATCTGCTGCAAGGCGTTGAGCAAGGTTGGCAGCGACGCTTGGCGGCTGGTTTGGGTCAGCAGTTGCTGGGCGATGGTCAATTGGTCCTGGCGCCCGCTCAGGGGCATGAAGCGCAGCGACTGGTCGCCTTGCACCAGCGCGCTGAGCAGGCTGCCGACCGCCAACGGACGTGGGCTGTCGATGGTCAGGGTGGCGCCGGCCTGGCTGCTGTTGAGCAGGCTCACCAGCGAGCGGAACGCTGTGGTCTGCGCCGCGCTGCCGGGCAGTGCCTGGCTGGTCAGCACCTTGCCCTGCAGCAAGGTGCCGATCGGTATCTTGCCGGTGTCGAGCTGAGTGAGGGTGGCGATGTTGCTGGCGCTGGCCTGTTGCAAAACCACCGCCAGGCGGTTGCTATCGGCTTGGCCAAGCGTGATCTGGCTGCCGGGGGGCAGGGGCTGGTTGGCACTGGCCTGCACCTGGGCCTGGTTGCCGTTGGGCAGGCTCAGGCGCAACAGCATCATGAAGTCCTGGCCTACCTGGCGCAGGTTCAGCACTTCGGCCTGGGCAGTCTGGCCCGGGGGGATCAGGCCGGGTTGCGCTTGACTCAGGCGCAGCAGCTCACCGGTCAGGCTGGCCTTGGCCACCTGCGCTGCGAATGCGCTTTGTGCGCCGAGACTATTGATTTCCGTCATGATTGTATACAACCTGTCGAGCCAGCCCTCTTGGCAGCGGGATGGCACATGTAATAATGCCGAGCGCGTTGCCACTGCCAGTATAACGGCCAGTGGCAGGGCGACTTGAGACAAGGGTGTTGATCTGCGGTGTTTCATTCGCGGGCAAGCCCGCTCCCACAGGATCGCTGCTGCTTCTGTGGGAGCGGGCTTGCCCGCGAAGAGGGCGCCACTGCTCGACACGCCATGAACAGCATAAGGCGAAACCGTGACCCTCCACCTCCAAGCCGCGAACCTTGCCTGCGAGCGCGACTGGCGACTGCTCTTCGAGCACCTTGACTTCGAACTGCGCCCCGGCGACATGCTGCAGGTCAGCGGCCCCAATGGCAGCGGCAAGACCAGCCTGCTGCGCCTGTTGGCCGGCCTGATGCAGCCGACGGCAGGGCAGATCCTGCTCGATGGCCGCGCCCTCGGCGAGCAGCGCCATGCCCTGGCCAGTATCCTGCTGTGGATCGGGCATGCTGCCGGGATCAAGGAGTTGCTGACGGCCGAAGAGAACCTTGCCTGGCTCTGCGCCCTGCATCGACCCGCGACCCGCGAGGGCATCTGGACGGCTCTCGAGGCGGTCGGCCTGCGCGGATTCGAGGATGTGCCTTGCCATACCCTCTCGGCCGGCCAGCAGCGCCGCGTCGCCCTGGCCCGCCTGCACCTGGACTGCCCGCCACTGTGGATCCTCGATGAACCGTTCACCGCCCTCGACAAGCAGGGGGTGGCCCAGCTCGAAGCGCACCTGGCCGCGCACTGCGAGCAGGGGGGGACGGTGGTGCTGACCACCCATCACAACCTCGAGCGCAGACCGTCCGGCTACCGTGAACTCAACCTGGGGCAGTGGGCGGCATGAGCGTATTCCTTCTGTTGCTGCGCCGCGAAGCGCGCCTGTTGTTCCGTCGCCCGGCAGAGCTGGCCAACCCGCTGGTGTTCTTCGCCATTGTCGTGGCGCTGTTTCCGCTGGCGGTCGGCCCCGAGACGCAATTGTTGCAAACCTTGTCGCCTGGACTGGTCTGGGTCGCGGCCTTGCTGGCGGTATTGCTGTCGCTGGACGGCCTGTTCCGCAGCGATTTCGAGGATGGCTCGCTGGAGCAGTGGGTGCTATCACCGCATCCACTGCCATTGCTGGTGCTGGCCAAGGTTCTGGCGCACTGGACCTTTTCCGGGCTGGCGCTGGTATTGTTGGCGCCACTGCTGGCGCTGATGCTGGGTTTGCCAGTCGCCTGCCTGCCGGTGCTGCTCGGCTCGCTGCTGCTCGGCACTCCGGTGCTGAGCTTGCTGGGGGCGGTGGGCGCGGCGCTGACGGTGGGGCTCAAGCGCGGTGGTTTGCTGCTGGCGTTGCTGATTCTGCCGTTGTATATCCCTGTATTGATCCTGGGCAGTGGTGCGTTGCAGGCGGCGTTGCAGAATATGCCCGCGACCGGACACCTGCTCTGGCTGGCCAGCCTGACCGCCCTGGCCGTGACACTGACACCCTTTGCGATAGCGGCCGGCCTGAAGATCAGCGTCGGCGAATAACGAGTCCCGGGCACCGAAGCCCGGCAAAGACCCTGGATGTACCCTGATGAAAATGAGCTGGACGTGGTTCCACAAACTGGGTTCCCCCAAATGGTTCTATGCCATCAGCGGCCGCATGCTGCCGTGGCTGACCGTCGCTGCGGTGCTCCTGCTGCTGGTGGGCATCGCCTGGGGCCTGGCTTTCGCCCCGCAGGACTACCAGCAGGGCAACAGCTTCCGCATCATCTATATCCACGTACCTGCGGCCATGCTCGCGCAGTCCTGCTACGTGCTGCTGGCGGTCGCCGGTGTGGTGGGGCTGGTATGGAAGATGAAGCTGGCCGACGTCGCCCTGCAGTGCGCCGCTCCCATCGGCGCCTGGATGACCGCAGTGGCGCTGGTCACCGGGGCGATCTGGGGCAAACCGACCTGGGGCAGCTGGTGGGTGTGGGACGCGCGCCTGACCTCGATGCTGATCCTGCTGTTCCTGTACTTCGGCATCATCGCCCTGGGCCAGGCCATCAGTAACCGTGACAGCGCCGCCAAGGCGTGCGCGGTGCTGGCCATCGTCGGCGTGGTCAACATCCCGATCATCAAGTACTCGGTGGAGTGGTGGAACACCCTGCACCAGGGCGCCACCTTCACCCTCACCGAAAAACCGGCCATGCCTGCCGAGATGTGGCTGCCGCTATTGCTGACGGTGCTGGGCTTCTATTGCTTCTTCGGGGCCGTGCTGCTGCTGCGCATGCGCCTTGAAGTGCTCAAGCGCGAAGCGCGTGCCAGTTGGGTGCGCGAAGAGGTGCTCAGCAGCCTGGGCCGGGAGACCGTGCGATGAGTTTCGCCTCCTTCAGTGATTTCCTCGCCATGGGCCATCATGGCCTGTACGTGTGGTCGGCCTATGGCATCTGCCTGACGGTACTGGCGATCAATGTCGCCCTGCCGCTGCAGGCCCGCCGCCGCTACCTGCAAGAAGAGGCGCGCCGTCTGCGCCGGGAGAACCACCAGTGAATCCGCAGCGCAAGAAACGTCTGTTGCTCATCCTCGGCCTGCTGGTCGGCGTCGCCGTGGCCCTTGGCTTTGCCCTGAGTGCCCTGCAGCAGAACATCAACCTGTTCTACACGCCCACCCAGATCGCCAACGGCGAGGCACCGCAGGACACACGCATACGCGCCGGCGGCATGGTCGAGAAGGGCTCGGTGCAGCGCTCGGCCGACTCGCTCGACGTACGCTTCGTGGTCACCGACTTCAACAAATCGGTGCCGATCACCTACCGTGGCATCCTCCCGGACCTGTTCCGCGAAGGGCAGGGCATCGTTGCCTTGGGCAAGCTCAACGCCGAGGGCGTGGTGGTGGCTGACGAGGTGCTGGCCAAGCACGACGAGAAGTACATGCCGCCTGAAGTGACCAAGGCACTCAAGGAGAGCGGCCAGGCCGCCACTGCCGGCGAGGTCAAGCCATGAACGCTGCCCTGGTGATCCCCGAGCTTGGCCAGTTGGCGATGATCCTGGCGATCTGTTTTGCCGTGGTGCAGGCCAGCGTGCCGCTGCTCGGTGCCTGGCGTGGCGACCGTCTCTGGATGAGTCTGGCGCGCCCTGCGGCCTGGGGCCAGTTCGCCTTCCTCGCCTTTGCCTTCGCCTGCCTCACCCACGCCTTCATGACCGACAATTTCTCGGTCGCCTATGTCGCCCACAACTCCAACACCGCACTGCCCTGGTACTACAAGTTCAGCGCCGTGTGGGGCGCCCACGAAGGCTCGCTGCTGCTCTGGGCGTTGATCCTGGGTGGCTGGACCTTCGCCGTGTCGGTGTTCTCGCGCCAGTTGCCGCAGGTGATGCTGGCGCGGGTGCTGGCGGTGATGGGCATGATCAGCACCGGTTTCCTGTCGTTCCTGATCATCACCTCCAACCCGTTCACCCGCCTGCTGCCACAGGTGCCCACCGACGGTCGTGACCTCAATCCGCTGCTGCAGGACTTCGGCCTGATCGTCCATCCGCCGATGCTGTACATGGGCTACGTAGGCTTCTCGGTGGCCTTCGCCTTCGCTATCGCGGCGTTGCTCGGTGGCCGCCTGGATGCCGCCTGGGCGCGCTGGTCGCGGCCCTGGACCATCGTCGCCTGGGCCTTCCTCGGCATCGGCATCACGCTCGGCTCCTGGTGGGCCTACTATGAGCTGGGCTGGGGCGGCTGGTGGTTCTGGGATCCGGTGGAAAACGCCTCGTTCATGCCATGGCTGGTCGGCACTGCGCTGATTCACTCGCTGGCAGTGACCGAAAAGCGCGGGGTGTTCAAGAGCTGGACCGTGCTGCTGGCCATCGCGGCGTTCTCGCTGAGCCTGCTGGGTACCTTCCTGGTGCGCTCCGGGGTGCTGACATCGGTACATGCCTTCGCCGCCGACCCGTCGCGCGGTGTGTTCATCCTGATCTTCCTGCTCTTCGTGGTCGGCGGCTCGCTGACCCTGTTCGCCCTGCGCGCACCGGTGGTCAAGAGCCACGTGGGCTTTGGCCTGTGGTCGCGCGAGACGCTGCTGCTGGCCAACAACCTGGTGCTGGTGGTGGCTGCCTCGATGATCCTGCTGGGCACGCTCTACCCGCTGGTGCTCGACGCCCTGACCGGCGCCAAGCTGTCGGTCGGCCCACCTTACTTCGATGCGTTGTTCCTGCCGTTGATGGCGCTGCTGATGGTAGTGCTGGCGATCGGTGTGCTGGTGCGCTGGAAGGATACGCCTGGCAAATGGCTGTTCGGCATGCTGACGCCGGTGCTGATCGGCAGCGCGATCCTGGCGCCGGTCGCCGGGCTGATCGTCGACGACTTCGACTGGCCGGCGCTCAGCGTCTTCGCCCTGGCCGCCTGGGTGGTGCTCGGCGGGGTGCGCGATATTCTCGACAAGACCCGTCACAAGGGCCTGCTCAAGGGGCTGCGCGGCCTGCACCGCAGCTACTGGGGCATGCACCTGGCCCACCTGGGGCTGGTGGTGTGTGCCCTGGGCGTGGTGCTGTCGAGCAACAACAGCGCCGAGCGCGACCTGCGCATGGCGCCGGGCGAAAGCGTCGAGCTGGGCGGTTATCACTTCCTGTTCGAGGGCGCCAAGCACTTCGAGGGGCCGAACTTCATCTCCGACAGGGGCACCATCCGTGTGTCGCGCGAGGGGCGTGAAGTGACCGTGCTGCACCCGGAAAAACGCCTGTACACCGTGCAGCAATCGATGATGACCGAGGCCGGTATCGATGCCGGCTTTACCCGCGACCTCTATGTCGCCCTGGGCGAGCCACTGGAGAACGGTGCCTGGGCGGTACGGGTACACATCAAGCCCTATGTGCGCTGGATCTGGCTGGGCGGCTTGCTGACCGCACTGGGCGGGCTGCTCGCAGCGCTCGATCGGCGTTATCGGGTCAAGGTCACGGCGCGGGTGCGCGATACATTGAGCCTGTCTGGAGCGACGGCATGAAGCGTTGGATCATGGTAGTGCCATTGGCGGTGTTCCTGCTGATGGCCGTGTTTCTGTACAAGGGGCTGTTCCTCAAGCCCGACGAACTGCCGTCGGCGATGATCGGCAAGCCATTCCCGGCATTCTCGCTGCAGAGCGTGCAGGGCGACCGGACCCTGACCCAGGCCGACCTGCAGGGGCGACCGGCGCTGGTCAACGTCTGGGGCACCTGGTGCCCATCGTGCAAGGTCGAGCACCCTTATTTGAACCAACTGGCCGAGCAAGGCGTGGTGATCCACGGCATCAACTACAAGGACGACAACGCCGCCGCGCTCAAATGGCTGGCCGAGTTCCACAACCCTTACCAGCTCGACATCCGCGACGAGCAGGGCACTCTGGGCCTGGACCTTGGCGTTTACGGCGCGCCGGAAACCTTCCTGATCGACGCCAAGGGCATCATCCGCTACAAGCATGTCGGTGTGGTCGATGCCACGGTGTGGCGCGAGCAACTGGCGCCGTTGTACCAGGAGCTGGTCGATGAGGAGCGGCCATGAAGCGCTGGCTTGCCGCCGCCATACTTGGCTTGAGCCTGGCCGGCATGGCCAGGGCGGCCATCGATACCTATCAGTTCCGCGACGATGCCGAGCGCGAGCGCTACCAGCAACTGACCAAGGAACTGCGCTGCCCCAAGTGCCAGAACCAGGACATCGCCGACTCCAACGCACCGATCGCCGCCGACCTGCGCCGGGAGATCTTCCGCATGCTCGGCGAAAACCAGAGCAACCAGCAGATCATCGACTTCATGGTCGATCGCTACGGCGACTTCGTACGCTACAAGCCAGCGCTGACGGCGCGTACCTGGTTGCTCTGGTTCGGCCCTGGCGTGTTGCTGGCTGGCGGCTTCGTGGTGCTGGCGGTGATCGTCCGTCGGCGCCGTAGCCCGGTGGCGCAGGGCAACTCCGAACTCTCCGTGGACGAGCGCGAACGTCTCGCCAAACTGCTGGATAAAGAACAGACCCATGACTGAATTCTGGCTGAGTGCGGGCCTGCTGTTGCTCGCCGCCCTGGCTTTCCTGCTGATCCCGATCCTGCGTGGCCGCCGCCAGCAGCAGGCCGAAGAAGACCGCACCGCGCTCAACGTGGCCTTGTATCAGGAGCGGGTCGCTGAGTTGACTGTGCAGCAGGAGGCCGGGGTGCTCGACGCCGGGCAACTGGCCAAGGGCCGCGACGAGGCGGCCCGTGAACTGCTGTCCGACACCGAAGGTAGCGAGGCGCCGCGTCAGGGGCATCTGGGCAAGACCCTGCCGCTGGTGGCTGCCGTGCTGGTGCCGGTAATGGCGCTGGGGTTGTACCTGCATTTCGGCGCCGCCGACAAGGTCGAGCTGACCCGTGAGTTCGCCGATGCGCCGAAAACCATGCAGGAGATGACCACGCGCCTGGAGCGTGCCGTGCAGGCCCAGCCGGACTCTGCCGAGGGCCTGTATTTCCTGGGCCGCGCTTACATGGCCGACCAGCGTCCTGCCGATGCCGCCAAGGCCTTCGAGCGTGCGGTCGCCCTGGCCGGTCGTGAACCCGAGCTGCTCGGGCAGTGGGCCCAGGCGCAGTACTTCGCTGCCGACAAGCAGTGGAGTGCGCAACTGCAGAGTCTGACCGACGAGGCGCTCAAGGCCGACCCGAACGAGGTCACCAGCCTGGGGCTGCGCGGTATCGCTGCGTTCGAGGGCGAGCGCTATCAGGAAGCGATCGATTACTGGCAGCGCCTGCTGGCGCAACTGCCTGAAGGCGATGCCTCGCGCGCCGCCCTGCAGGGCGGTATCGACCGTGCCGCCGACAAGCTCAAGGCCGATGGCGGCAAGCCGGTGCAGGCGGCGAGCCTGACCGTGCGTGTCGAGCTGGCCGCAGCGCTCAAGGACAAGGTCAAGCCGGACGACACCGTGTTCATCTTCGCCCGCGCCAGCAACGGCCCGCCGATGCCGCTGGCGGCCAAGCGGGTGACGGTGGCGCAGTTGCCGATCGAAGTGCAGCTGTCGGATGCCGACGCGATGATGCCGCAGATGAAACTGTCGGACTTCGCTGAAGTCCAACTGGTTGCGCGCGTATCGCGTGCCGGCCAGCCGACCCAGGGCGAGTGGATCGGCCAGAGCGCGCCGCTGGCTACCCGCGGCCAGCCAACACAGCACCTGACCATCGACCGTCCCGACCGATAAGAGATTGCCGCCATGAACCGCAGCGTACGCCTGACCCTGATCACCCTGGCCCTGGGGCTTTCTGCCTGTACGGTGCACCAGCCAGGCGAGCGCGAGTCGCTGCCACCGATCGAGACCACGCCACCACCGCACCAGGGGCCGGTGGTCAAGCCGCTACCGGGCGGTCAGCCCGCACCGCAGCCTGGCGCGCCGTCCGGTATTCCCAAGCCGATGCCACGCACCTCCGCGAGCTTCGCGCCCCCGCCAGGCGGTGCCAGCCACTGGGACCCGAAGCTTGGCGTCTATGTGCTGGAGAAGCAGCCCAACACCTTCTATCGTCAGCGCACCTACTACCGTTATGACAAGGGCTGGAGCTGGTCGCTGAGCCCCAACGGCCCCTGGCAGGAAACCGACAGCAGCGGTGTGCCGGGTGGATTGGGCAGGGCCTTCGCGCAGTAAGTATCCTTCACGTCCCTGTCGTGGGCTCGCCCCCGCGATAGAGGCCCTCGCAGTCTCCCGCCGAACTGGCATAATCCCCCTCTGAATCGAACCGGAGGGTGGCATGAGCAAGACAGTCCTGGTACTGGTGGAAACCGTCGATGATTACCTGCCGCTGCTGGAGCAGGCCGGTTACCGCCTGATTCGTGCGCCATCCCCGCAACGGCGAGCGCAAGCCATCGCCGAGCATGCCGAGCAGATCGATGCTGTCCTCACCCGTGGCCCGCTGGGCCTGACCGGTGCTGAAATCCAGGCACTGCCCAAACTCGAAATCATCTGCGTGATCGGCGCAGGCTATGAGCAGGTCGACCTGGCCGCCGCCAAGGCCCGTGGCATCACCGTCACCAACGGTGCTGGCGCCAACGCAGGCCCGGTCGCCGATCACGCAATGGCCCTGTTGCTGGCGATGTTGCGCGACATTCCCCGGGCCGATGCCAGCACCCGGCGCGGTGAATGGAACCGAGTCATCAGCCCATCGGTGAGCGGCAAGCGCCTTGGCATCATCGGCCTTGGCGCCATCGGCCAGGCCATCGCCAAGCGTGCAGCCCAGGGCTTCGACATGAGCGTCAGCTACCACAGTCGCACGCCGCGTGGTGATGTGCCCTACACCTGGTACGACAGCCCGTTGCAACTGGCCCAGGCCGTGGACATCCTGGTGATCGCCACCCCGGGTGGTGCCGGTACCCTGCATCTGGTCGATGCCCCGGTGCTCGAGGCGCTGGGGGGCGAGGGGTATCTGGTCAATATCGCCCGCGCGAGCGTGGTCGATACCCAGGCGCTGGTGCAGGCATTGCAGACGGGCGTTATCGCAGGTGCCGCATTGGATGTCTTCGATGACGAGCCTGCCGTGCCCGAGGCACTCAAGGTGTTGGGCAATACCGTGCTGACCCCGCATGTCGCCGGCCAGTCGCCGGAAGCGGCGCGCGACACCGTGACCCTGGTGCTGCGCAATCTCCAGGCATTCTTCGCTGGCGAGCCGGTGCTCACGCCAGTACTGTCGTAATCCCAGCTTTCGATCCCGCCTGACAAGGAGTGTGTGCATGCAACTTGAGATCTTCCAGGTCGATGCTTTTTCGGCCGAACCTTTTGGCGGTAACCCAGCGGCGGTGATTCCGCTGGACAGCTGGCTGCCGGACGATGTGCTGCAGCGCGTCGCCGAAGAGAACAACCTGTCCGAGACGGCCTACTTCGTGCGTAACGGCGAAGGCTTCGACCTGCGCTGGTTCACCCCGGCCGTGGAGGTCGATTTGTGCGGCCACGCCACGCTGGCTTCGGCCTGGGTGTTGTTCGAGCAGTTGCATGAGCAGGCCGAGGTGTTGCGCTTCAATACCCGCAGCGGTGAGTTGCGCGTCAGTCGCGGTGCAGATGGCTTGCTGGCCATGGACTTCCCGGCCAAGCAACCTGTGGCGGTGGACATCCCCGATGGCCTGCTCGAGGCCCTCGGCCTGCCGAGCGCCCGCGCGCTGTACCGCTCGGATGACTTCGTGGTGGTGATCGACGATGCAGCGTTGATCGATCCACTCAAGCCCGATTTCGTCGCGCTGTCGGCCTTCGATGTGCGTGGCATTGCCGTGACTGCACCGGGGCGCGGCTTCGACTTTGTCACCCGCTGGTTCGGCCCTCGAGTGGGGATCAACGAAGATCCGGTGACCGGCTCGGCACACACCTCGCTGGCGCCTTACTGGTCCGAGCGCCTCGGCAAGCGCAGCCTCAGCTGCGAGCAGGGCGGGGTGCGCAAGGGGCAGTTGCAGTGCGAGGTGCCGGGTAACGGCCGAGTGATCATCAGCGGGCGTGGGGCGCTGTATATGCGAGGGACAGTGTTCATCTGACGGGCGAGGGTGGCTTGCGGGCCTCTTGTGGTAGCGGGCCTGCACGCAAAGAGGTCTGTAGCGGTACCGCTATACTTTGCAGCTTCCCCACCCGCCAGGAGCCCATCCCATGTCTCACACCAAGCACGGCGCCTGCCTCTGCGGCGCCACCCGCCTGACTGCCACGGTCGAAAACCTCGAAGTCAACGCTTGCCACTGCAGCATGTGCCGCACCTGGGCCGGAGGCCCGATGTTGGCCGTGCACTGCACCCAGCCGCCCAGTTTCGAAGGCGCTGTTCCCAGCGTCTTCCGCTCCTCCGACTGGGCCGAGCGGGGCTTTTGCGGGCAGTGTGGCACTCACCTCTACTACCGCCTGATCGCCAAGAACGAATACGCGTTGCCGGTCGGCCTGCTCAAAGGCGATGACTGGCAGCTCACGATGCAGATCTACGTCGACGAGCGCCCGAGCTGGTACTGCTTCTCCAATCAGACCCAGGACCTCACTGGCGAGCAGGTCATGCAGCTGTTCAGCTAGGCCTGCTCCAGCAGCCATTCGGCGAACACCTCGGCGGCGGACGAGGGCGGGTTCTGTCGGTCGTGCACGAGGTAGTCGGCCTGGCCGGTGCGGACCACGAAGTCCGACACCGGTCGGATCAGCCCGCTTTTTATGCGTTCGCGAGCCATGGCTTCCCAGCCCAAGCCCACCCCCATGCCCTGCAGCACGGCATCGAACACCAGATTGACCTGATTGAAGGTCAGCGCATCGGCCGGCGGCTGGTAGCGCAAGCCGAAATGGCTGAACCAGTCATGCCAGTCCAGGCAGTTCCAGGCCGAGGCATCCAGCTGAATCAGCGGTAGCCCCTGCAACTGCGCAACGTTGTCGATGGTGGGCAGCGCGCGTGCGGTGCTGGCGATCGGGAAGATCGACCTCGTCGAACAGCTTGCCGGCCTGCAACGAGGCCCAGCGGCCATGCCCATAGAGAATACCGAGGTCGTAATCGGCGATCAGGCTCTCGTTGATGTCGTTGCTGGCGTGGATATTCACCGTCAGTTCTGGATGCTGCTCGTTGAACCGCAGCAGGCGCGGGAACAGCCAGTACTGGGCGACGGCGTGGGTGCAGATGACACTGACGTGTCGATCGCCGTGCCCGCTCTTGAGCCGCTGCACGTGGGCCAACAGTTTGTCGAGCATCGGCTCGACGAAACCGTGGAACTGCGTGCCCGCGGTGGTCAGGACGATGCCTCGGGCGCGTCGCTCGAACAGCTGTGCGCCGAGATGATCCTCGAGCAGACGGATCTGCTTGCTCACCGCGCTTTGCGTCAGGTACAGCTCGCCCGCTGCACGGGTGAAGCTGCCGGTGCGTGCCACGGCTTCGAAGGCGATCAACGTGTCGAGGGGCGGAAGGTGACGGCTGTAGCGGCTCATGGTGATGGCGCCTGCTGGGATTACAGAGCGTCAGCATACTCAGCTGAAAGCCATTCCTCCAGGGAATGGCTGCATGCCCATTCATCTTTTGTCGGTCAAGCGTGCAACCGGTAGCCTGCGCGCATCCACCAACAGGAGAGACAAGGTGAAACGCGGGGTGATGTATGCCGGCACGGCTGGCGCAATGTGGGGGTTGGTACTGATGGTTCCGGAGGTGCTGCCAGAGTTCAATCCGGTGTTGCTCAGCACCGTGCGCTATGTGATGGTCGGCTTGATCTCGGTGCTGCTGGCACTGCCCATGGCCCGCCAGTTGCGGCGCCTGACGGTGGGCGACCTGTGGATGCTGTTGCGCCTGTCGGTGATCGGCAACCTGCTGTACTTCATCTGCCTGGTGGCGGCGATCCAGCGCCTGGGCGTGGCCCCCGCCTCGCTGATCGTCGGTGTGCTGCCGCTGACCATTACTCTCTATGGCCGCAACGACAGCGGGGCGGTGCCGCTGTCGCGCCTGATCGGCCCGCTGATGCTGATCCTGCTCGGCATGTCGTGCATCAACCTCGAGACATTCGCCTTCGCTGCAGGCGATGCTGGCGACAAGTTCATGGGCCTGGTCTATGCGCTGGTCGCCCTGGCCTGCTGGACCTGGTACGCCGGGGAGAACAGCCGCTACCTCAAGCAGTGCGCACGTTTCGACAGCCACCAGTGGTCGGTGCTGTGTGGCGCGGTTACCGGTCTTGTCAGCCTGGTGCTGCTGGCCATTCTGGCCCTGTGGTTCCCGCAGCAATTGCAGGCGCAGGCCAGTGTCGAACGCTGGTGGTTGTTCTGGGTTGCCGCGCTGGGTTGCGCCGTGCTCGGCTCCTGGTTGGCCATGGCCTTGTGGAATGCCGCCTCCAAGCGTCTGCCACTGACCTTGAGCGGGCAACTGATCGTGTTCGAGACGCTGTTCGGCCTGCTGTATGCCTTCCTCTGGCGCCAGTCTGGCCCAACCTTGCTGGAGGCAGCAGCCATCGTGCTGGTGATCGGTGGCGTGCTGTGGTCGATGCGCCAGCACGACGTCGCCCCCGGACTTGCCAAATCCGTGCATTCCTGAGAAAAGGGCGGCCTCGAAATCTGCCGCAAGGAAATGACCGTGACTCAGGAACTGCACATCACCGAGATCCAGGAAGGCGACGGCAAGGCCGTGGTCAAAGGCGCCCTGATCACCACCCAGTACACCGGCTGGCTGGCCGACGGCAGCGAGTTCGACTCGTCCTGGTCGCGCGGCAAGCCCTTCCAGTGCGTGATCGGTACCGGCCGGGTGATCAAGGGCTGGGACCAGGGCCTGATGGGCATGCGCGTGGGCGGCAAGCGCAGGCTGCAGGTACCCGCGCACCTGGGCTATGGCGAGCGCTCGGTGGGCAGCATCCCGCCGAACTCGGACCTGACCTTCGAGATCGAGTTGCTCGAGGTGCTGACGCGGGATGATTGATGTCCAGTTGTTGCAAGGGTGACGTAATTCGGCAACATCGATGGTCCAACATGGCTGCTGCCAGGGAGGGCCAGCATGGAAGAGCCCATCAGGCGGCCGGTGCCTTGCACCGCCGCCGGCAAGGATGGTGCACAAGCAAGGATGCTCCCCGTCCTTAGCCGAACGAGCCCTGCCATGAAGTGGATGCAATACCTGCGACGCCGTCACCTGTTTCTCGGTCTCACCCTCGCCGCGGTGCTGATACCGCTGACCCTCGATGTGGTGCAAAGTCGCGACCAGCACGGTGATGGAACCCAGACGCTGGTGTTCCTGCGCCATGCCGAGAAGCCCGGCGAGGGGCTGGGGCAACTGAACTGCCAGGGCCTCAACCGCGCCATCGACCTGGCCACGTTGCTGCCGGAGCGTTTCGGCGCTGCCGACTACGTGTTCGCCGCCGACCCCGGCCGACATGTCGAGGAGGGCAGCGAGGATAAACGCTACAGCTACATCCGCCCGCTCATGACCATCAGTCCCAGCGCCATCCGCCTCGGGCTGCCGGTCAATATCGACTTCGGCGCCAACGACTACGACGATCTCGCCGAAGAACTGCTGCGCGCCAAGTACCGTAACGCCACGGTCTACACCGCCTGGTCGCACGGCTACCTGCCAGACCTGATCAACGCCGTGGCTGGCAAGGCCCTGGGCGAGAAGCGCGTCATCACGTCGGACTGGGACGGCGATGATTTCGACACGCTCTACGTGATCACCCTGACCTGGCATGACGGCAAGGCCACCATGCTCAGCCGCAACGTGCGTCAGGAACTCGATGGTGGGTCCGAGGTTTGCCCGACCTGATTCAGACGTTTCTGACTCGGTCGGGGTGTCCAGACCGACTTATTTCCAGGTGACGACAAGGCACTGTTCACGGGTTTCCGGAAATTCGATACCGGGCGTGAGGAGTGCGGGGTTGCATGGAAATTGATCGGTCTTATCGGTTCATCGGTCATCGCGGCGTGACCTTCGATGTCATCGAGTTCACCGTGAGGGCCGATAACTGCTGCTGGCTCAATACGCTGCATATTCCAACAGCGGGCCGACATCAGTATCGCGTGGTCGGCAAGGTGAAGGAACTGTACGAGCGGATGCAGGCCGGGCAGTTGCCCTGCGTAATGGTGGTGGCGGTTTCATTGCCGTTGACGCGCGAGCAGGGGGATGCTCTGAACTCACAGCGCTGGACAGTCGCTACTCTGGTGTCGGCAGGGGGTGCTGCAGTCACCGGGACGTTCGCCCCGGCGTTGGTAGTTGGTGCGACAAAGATGGGCACATTCGCTTTTGTCTCCAACCGTCTGCCAACGTTTCACGCGGGTGATGTCTTGGTATCAGCCGAGGCCAAGGTCCAGGGCGGTATTGGTCCGCAACGCAGTTCTACTTCCCTGTTACTGAAAGCTGGGGTTAAGCATGTCGTTCGATGATCTGCTGCAGCCGATTTTGATCATGATCATCTGGTGGACACTGGATCGCTGGACCGTATCACCCTGGCGCGGATGGGTAGGGCTGGCCCTTCTAGCGGGGGGCTTGGCCAGCTTTTTCTGGACCGAAATGTGGAGAGTTTTCGGTCACGAAATAATCATGTGGAAGTCGTCCGCTGTATCCATCGGCATTTTTCTCATGCTGCGCAGCAACCGGCATGTCGACAAGTCGTAAGCATCACTGGGAGAGTGGGTCAGCTTGTGACAAGGCCGCCGCGCCTTCAGGATGACGATGCGGCAGCCTCGAGATGCATTTACCGCCCCAACCGCATCGGCCAACCCACCACCTTCTTCACCCGTGGCGTCGCATAGGTGCGCACTTTCGACGTGCTCAACCCCAATCGCACCAGCGATTCGGCGATGGTCACCGCCGCACTCACGCCATCAACCACCGGCACGCCGGTACGCTGGCGAATCTGTTCGTCGAGCCCGGCCATGCCGCCGCAGCCCAGGCAGATCACCTCGGCCTTGTCGTCACGCACGGCACGCTCGGCCTGTTCGACGATGGCCTCCACGGCGCGCAGCGGATCAGCTTCCAGCTCCAGCACCGCCAGGCCGCTGGCCCGTACCGAGGCGCAGCGGTCGTAGAGTCCGGACAGCTTCAGGCGATCCTCGATCAGCGGCACGGTGCGGTCCAGCGTGGTGACTACCGAGTAGGCATGGCCCAGGTACATCGCGGTGCTGGCGGCGGCATCGGTGATGTCCACCACCGGTACATTGAGCAACTCCTGCAAACCTTCGCGGCCGTGCTCGCCGTACCCGGCCTGGATCACCGCGTCGTAGGGCTGGTCGTAGGCCAGCACCCGATCCATCACGGCGATGGCGGCCAGATAGCTCTCGAAATTTCCCTCCACCGACTCCGCGCCGAACCAGGGCGTCAGCCCGACGATCTCCGTGCCGGGCGCTGCAACGCTGCGCGCCTGTTCGGCAATGGCCTCGGTGATGGCTTCGGTGGTGTTGACGTTGACGATCAGAATACGCATCAAAGAACTTCCCTTGATCAATGGCTGCTGTGGTCGACGGCGATGGCTTCGCCGCTGACGTCGAGGTACTGGCGATTGCGCGGTGCGATCAGCAGGTAGAGCGCGGCCGCGGTACCTGCGCCGATCAGCCAGGAGAATGGCGCGACGCTGTGGAAGTGCGGTACCAGCGCCAGCACGATCGCCAGCAGGGCCGATGGAATGAACGCCGCGAGCGCCCGAAGGTTGACGCCACGCGAGTAGTGATAGGCGCCGGCCGGGTTCTCGCTGTACAGCTCCGGCACGTTGACCCGGCCTTTGCGCAGCAGCCAGTAGTCGGACATGATCACGCCGTACAGCGGGCCGAGCAGGGCGCCCAGGCCGGACAGGAAGTACACGATCACCAGCGGGCTGTTGTACAGGTTCCACGGCAGGATCAGCACCGCCACGGTGGCACTGATCAGCCCGGCGCGGCGGAAGTTCAGGTGGCGTGGTGCCAGGTTGCTGAGCACGAAGGCTGGCGCGACGAAGTTGGCCATGATGTTCACCGCAACGGTGACGATCAGGAAGGCCATGCAGCCCAGGACCAGGAACAGGGTGTTGGGGATGGTAGCGACGATCTGGGTCGGGCTGTCGATCACCTGCCCGTTGATCTGGAACTGTGCGCCGCACAGCACCACGGTGATCACCGCAAATACCAGGATGTTCACTGGCAGACCCCAGAAGTTGCCGACGCGGATGGTCCTGCGGCATGGCGAGGACCGGGCGAAGTCGCAGAAGTTGAGCACCAGGGTGCCGTAGATTGCCAGCCAGAGCGCGCCGCCGGCAAAGATGTTGCGCCACATCTCGTAGCCGGTCAGCGGATCGGCCACCGACCAGGCGATGCGCGCATCGTTCTTGAAGAACATCCAGGCGGCCAGGCTCGCCACGGTCAGCAGGATCACCGGCCCGGCGAAACCTTCGTAACGGCGCACCATCTCCATGCCGTAGGCGAGGATCACCAACTGCACGATCCAGATCGCCACGAAGCATACCCAGCCCAGGCTCGACAATCCAAGAATGCTGTCGTGGTCATAGGCGGCTACCTGCGGCCACACGGCGGTGAGCAGCACGCGCAGTACCACCGAGGCCAGATAGGTCTGGATACCGAACCAGGCGATCGCGATCACCGCGCGGATCAGCGCGGGAATCTGCGCGCCATGGATACCGAAGGCGATGCGGCTCATGACCGGGAACGGTACGCCGGTCTTCTGGCCCATGTAGCCGGAGAGGTTCATGAAGAAGTAGACAAGCGCGGCACCGATCGCCAGAGAGACCAGAATCTGCCAGCCGCCAAGGCCCAGGGCGAACAGCCCCATGGCGAAAGAGTAGTTGGCGATGTTGTGCACATCGTTGGTCCACAGGGCGAAGATGCTGTAGCCACCCCAGCGCCGACCCTCGATGCGGGTTGGCGCAAGATCACGGTTGTGCAGGCGTGGACTCAGCTCGTACGGTCCGGCGGGGTTTTCCAGCGTGGTGGCGGTGGGGCTGGTGCTGGCAACGGAAAGTTCAGGGGCAAGGTCGAGACTGCTACTCATTCCGGCGGCTCCTGATGCGCTAGGACTGCGATGAGGCGGGCTTGCGCACGGGCTCGCCTTCTCGTCTGTGCAGCATTGGCATCACTGGGTTCTGGGCGCTAGCGGCCTGCGGGGCAGGTGCTGCGTGTTCTTGTGTATTTATGTTTTGTTTAAGTTGTATACAAAACACAAGTTCACTCAAGCCAGTTCCATGCCAGAGAGGGCACAGTTTCTGAGTTGCTATTACTTTGACTTTCTCCTTTTGTTTATTAACTTTATGAAAATAAAGAACTATAAATTGACCATTTGGTCAGTATTTATTTCACATCCACTTGTTAGTTGATTTTAGAGTCAATTTTTATCGGCCTTCCGGTGTAACGTGTTGGGGCATGTCCGTAACCAGTGCACACAAAAATGGCACTCTAGGTGACATTCTTGTGTACAAGTCTTGGGTCATGCCATCGGCGGCAGGCGCCGCTTGACCGGAGTCTTCTTGATGATCGCGGTGTTGGTCTCGGCCAGGGTGTTGAGCCGGTCAAGAAGGATGTCCAGCTGTTCCATCGAGCGCACATGCAGGCGGGCGATGAAGCAGTCCTCGCCGGTAACCTTGTCGCATTCGGTGAACTCGGGAATGGCAACGATCTGCCGCTCGACTTCCTGCAATTGCCCCGGCAGGGGCCGGATTCTCACGATGGCCTGTAACTGGTAACCAAAACAGCGCGGGTCGATTTCCACGGTATAGCCGCGAAGCACGCCGCGTTCCTCCAGGCGGCGCAGCCGCTCGCTGACACTGGGGGCGGAGAGGCCGCTGATCTGCGCCAGGGCCTTGAGCGAGCGGCGCGAATCCTCCATCAGGGCATTGATCAGCAGTTGGTCGATATCGTCGGTCATGCTTGCCTCGTCAGGTAAAAGTGCAAATCTGCCTTGATAGTAAAGGCGATTGGTGATTCTGGCCTTGTTTATCCGCTGGAGTGCCCATGTCCGCGCCAGCATACTGTTGCCATCTTCGACAGGAGGCATGAGATGGACAGTTCGATTCGTCGCGGCTCGCTGGAAATGGTCGCCGCCATGCTGATTTCCGGAACCATTGGCTGGTTCGTGCTGGTGTCCGGGCAGCCGGTGCTGGACGTGGTGTTCTGGCGTTGTGTGCTGGGCGCTGGCACCTTGCTGCTGATTTGTGCGGTCATGGGCTTTCTCAAGCCCGGTATCCTGAGCCGCACCACCTTTCTGTTGGCGGTGCTCAGCGGAGTCGCCATCGTCGGCAACTGGTTGTTGCTGTTCGCCTCTTATTCGCGCGCTTCGATCGCCATCGGCACGGCCGTCTACAACGTCCAGCCTTTCCTGCTGGTGGGCCTGGCGGCGGTGTTTCTTGGCGAGCGGATTACCGCAGCCAAGCTGACCTGGCTGACACTGGCCTTCCTCGGCATGCTGGCGATCGTCAGCGCTCACGGGCAAGGGCAGGGCGGCGATGAGTACCTGCTGGGTATCGGCCTGGCATTGGGGGCGGCGCTGCTCTATGCCGTGGCGGCATTGATCATCAAGCGCTTGAGCGGAACCCCGCCGCACCTGATTGCCTTGATCCAGGTAAGCACCGGCGCACTGCTGCTGGCCCCTTGGGTCGGGTTCGGCGGGCTACCGGCAGCGCCTGTCGCGCTGGGTAGCCTGGTGACACTGGGGGTGGTGCATACCGGGTTGATGTACGTGCTGTTGTACAGCGCCATCCAACGCCTGCCCACGGCGCTGACTGGCGCGCTGTCGTTCATCTATCCGATTGCGGCGATTCTGGTGGACTGGGTAGCCTTCGGTCATCGCTTGGCACCGCTGCAGTGGCTGGGCGTGGCGCTGATCCTGCTGGCGGCGGCAGGGATGCAGCAGGGCTGGTGGTTCAGGTCGCGCAGTGCGGCCTCGGCCTCACAAAGCAGGTAGAATGGCGGTTTTTCGCTATGCGGCCCGCCATGACCTCCCCGATTCACACTCTGGAGCAGCACCTGCTCACCGCCCTCGACCCCGCGCCTGTCGAAACCCGTCGTCTGTTCCATGGCCGTGGCCGTTGCTGGCCGGGCCTGGAGCAGATTACCGTCGACTGGCTCGACGGGGTGCTGTTGGTCGCGCTGTTCCGCGAGCCGCCCGATGGCCAGTTGGCCGAACTCGAGGCGATGCTGCATGCCCTCGCCGAGCGCCCGCAATGGAGCGGCCAGGCGATCCTGCTGCAGCACCGCTACCTGCCCGACAGCCCTGGTCAGTGGCTGCTCGGTGAGCCCTGCCAGCAGCGCGAGGTGATCGAGGACGGCTTGAAGTACCTGCTGGACCTGGGCGTTCGGCAGAACAACGGATTGTTCCTGGACATGCGCTACGGTCGCCGCTGGGTGCGGGAGCAGGCGGCGGGCAAGCGGGTGCTGAATCTCTTCGCCTACACCTGCGGGTTCTCTGTGGCGGCCATTGCCGGTGGCGCACAGCAGGTGGTGAACCTGGACATGGCCAAGTCGGCGCTGTCGCGTGGGCGCGAGAACCACCGCCTCAATGGCCATGATGCGTCATGCGTCGCTTATCTCGGGCATGAGCTGTTCAAGTCGTGGGGCAAGGTGCGCAAGTACGGCCCGTACGACCTGATCATCATCGACCCGCCGACCTTCCAGCGCGGCAGCTTCGTGCTCACCCAGGACTACGCCAAGATACTGCGTCGTTTACCCGAACTGCTGAGTGAGGGCGGGACAGTGCTGGCCTGCGTGAACGATCCGGCGATCGGCCCGGAATTTCTCATCGACGGCATGGCGCAGCAGGCGCCGCAGCTGGCCTTTGTCCAGCGCCTCGAGAATCCACCGGAGTTTCCCGATGCCGACCCACAAGGCGGGTTGAAGGCGCTGGTGTTCCGCCAGCAGGGCTGAACCCGAGGGCTCGGGTTCGGCCCGGTCACTGATCAGTATTCGGACAGCGAAAACTCGGTCAGGCAGAAGGTCGGCACCCCGGCGGCTTGCAGGCGGCGCGAGCCTTCGAGCTCGGGCAGGTCGATGATCGCTGCAGCCTCGAATACCTTGGCCCCGGTGCGACGCACCAGGTTGGCGGCCGCCAGCAGGGTGCCGCCGGTGGCGATCAGGTCATCGAAGATCAGTACCGAATCGCCGTCGCACAGGCTGTCGGCATGCACTTCCAGGAAGGCTTCGCCGTATTCGGTCTGGTAGGGCTCCGACAGCACGTCGGCCGGCAGCTTGCCCTGCTTGCGGAACAGGATCAGCGGCTTGTTCAGTTGGTGGGCGATGATCGAGCCGATCAGAAAACCCCGTGCATCCATGGCACCGATGTGGCTGAACTCAGCCTCGACATAGCGCTCGATGAACTGGTCGGCGACATAGCGCAGCCCGCGTGGCGATTGGAACAGCGGGGTGATGTCACGGAAGATCACGCCCGGCTTGGGAAAGTCCACTACCGGGCGGATCAGGGCTTTGAGGTCGAAGGTGTCGCTGTGCATGGGGCGGGTATCCTGGAAAAACGTGGCGTCAGTATACCCTGCCGTGGCAGCGATCAGACCTCCATCGCACCACCGGCCAGCGCGCACAGCTGGATCGGGTCGAGGATGTGCACTTCCTTGCCTTCGGCCTTGAGCAGGCCGTTCTGCTGGAAGCGGGTGAACACGCGCGACACGGTTTCCACCGCCAGGCCCAGGTAGTTGCCGATCTCGTTGCGCGACATGCTCAGGCGGAACTGGTTGGCCGAATAACCGCGGGCGCGGAAGCGTGCCGAGAGGTTGACCAGGAAGGTGGCGATCCGCTCGTCGGCGGTCTTTTTCGACAGCAGCAGCATCATCTGCTGGTCGTCGCGGATCTCGCGACTCATCACCCGCATCAGTTGGCGGCGCAGTTGCGGCAGTTGCACCGAGAGCTCATCGAGGCGTTCGAAGGGGATTTCGCAGACCGAGGTGGTTTCCTGGGCCTGGGCCGAGACCGGATAGGCTTCGGTGTCCATGCCCGACAGCCCGACCAGCTCGCTGGGCAGGTGGAAGCCGGTGATCTGCTCTTCGCCGGCATCGCTGAGGCTGAAGGTCTTGAGGGCGCCGGAGCGGACAGCGTAGACCGAGCCGAAATTGTCACCCTGGCGGAACAGGAACTCGCCCTTCTTCAGAGGGCGGCCGCGCTTGACGATTTCATCCAGTGCGTCCATGTCCTCGAGATTGAGCGACAGGGGCAGGCACAGAGGGGCCAGGCTGCAATCCTTGCAATGGGCCTGGCTGTGAGGGCGCAGTTTGACTGGCTCGGACATTTCTTTCGATCCTTGTGATAAAGCACACATAAGCTGTAAGGGTAACCCACAGATGGACTAGAGGCCAGCCTGCACTTTTTTGGTGCGGCTTGGCGGCGCCCTGCGCGGATGAGTTCGGGCGCCTTCTACCAATCCATGGTGTGCCTGACAAGGCGGACTGTCCATGCGGTGTAACGTCTCGGAAAAACGACTAGATGACCCGGGAAAAACGTTGGCGATTGTGCAGGTCCAGGTAGGCATCGAACACCATGCAGACCGAGCGCACCAGCAGCCGACCTGCTGGCAGCACCTTGATTCCGCGGTTGTCGAGGGTGATCAGGCCGTCGCGCTGCATGGCCTGCAGTTGTGGCCAGAGCCCTTTGAAGTAACCACGAAAGTCCAGGGTGAAAGCCTGCTCGATCTGCTCGAAGTCCAGTTCGAAATGACAGATCAGTTGCTGGATCACGGCCCTGCGCACACGGTCATCCTGATTACACAGCAGGCCACGCTGGGTCGCCAGTTGGGCGCTGGAGAGGGTGTCCTGGTAGGTGTTCAGGTCGCTGCTGTTCTGGCAGTAGAGATCGCCGATCTGACTGATGGCCGAAACCCCCAGCCCCACGAGGTCGCAATGACCGTGGGTGGTGTAACCCTGGAAGTTGCGTTGCAGGGTACCTTCCTCCTGGGCGATGGCCAGTTCATCGTCGGGCAGGGCGAAGTGGTCCATGCCGATATAGCGATAGCCGGCGGCGGTGAGTTGCTCGATGGTGTTGTGCAGCATTTCCAGCTTGGCGGCCGGGGCTGGCAGCTCGGCGGCGTCGATGCGTCGCTGGGGCATGAAGCGTTCGGGCAGGTGCGCATAGTTGAACACCGACAGGCGGTCCGGCTGCAGGCGAATCACCTCCTCGACGGTGCGGGCGAAACCTTCCGGGCTCTGGCGTGGCAGGCCGTAGATCAGGTCGAGGTTCACCGAGCGGAATTGCAGGGTGCGTGCGGCTTCCACCAGGGCGCGGGTCTGCTCCAGGCTCTGCAGGCGGTTGATCGCTCGCTGCACGGCCGGGTCCAGGTCCTGCACGCCGAGGCTGACACGGTTGAAGCCCAGTTCGCGCAACAGGCCCATGGTCGACCAGTCGGCCTCGCGCGGGTCGAGCTCGATGCCGTAGTCACCCGAATCGTCGTCCAGCAGGTTGAAATGCTGGCGCAGGCAGGTCATCAGCTGGCGCAGTTCCACATGGCTGAGAAAAGTGGGAGTGCCACCGCCGAAATGCAGTTGTTCGACCCGTTGCTTGGGGTCGAGGTGACAGGCGATCAGCTGGATCTCCTGCTCCAGGCGCTGCAGGTAGGGCGCGGCGCGGGCGCGGTCTTTGGTGATGACTTTGTTGCAGGCGCAGTAGTAGCAGATGTTGGCGCAGAACGGCACGTGCACGTACAACGACAGTGGGCGCACCGCACGGCGGCTTTCGCGCAGGGCATGCAGCAAGTCGAACGAACCCACTTCGCCATGCAATTGCACGGCGGTCGGGTAGGAGGTGTAGCGTGGTCCGGCCAGATCGTAGCGACGGATCAGGTCGGCGTCCCAACGTAGGTCGTCGAGCATGTGGGCAGTCCCCGGATAGAGCAGCAGTGTCCGGAGTCTAGATATGTCTGTAGGAAGGGGTCTTGACTTGTATCAAGCCGAGTCGGCAGTCACCTGGTGCAACACTCTCAGGCGATCAATGCCCCATCAGCCAGTGCTGGTGCGGCCCAGGTAGCGTCCACAGGCCGAACAGCATCACCAACACTCCGCCCGCCATGCGCACGCTGCGCCGTCGTAGCAGCGCGTTGGCCCGTTCTGCGGCAAGGCCCGTGGCCAGCAATACTGGCCAGGTGCCGACTCCGAATGCCAGCATCAGCGCCGCGCTGTGCGCGGCGTTGCCCTGGCTCGCCGCCCACAGCAAGGTACTGTAGACCAGCCCGCAGGGCAGCCAGCCCCACAGTGCGCCGAGCAGCAGGGCCCGCGGCAGGCTCGAGACCGGCAGCAGGCGCGACGCCAGCGGCTGGATGTGTCGCCACAAGCCTCGGCCCAGGGCCTCGATACGGGTCAGCCCGCTCCACCAGCCGGCCAGGTACAAGCCCATGGCGATCAGCAGCAAGGCTGCCACCACTCGCAGCAGTTGGGCGGCAGGGCTGCTGGCCAGGGCCCAGCCGGCCAGGCCCAGCAGCAGCCCGGCGACCGCGTAGCTGAGCACGCGGCCGAGGTTGTAGGCGACCAACAGGCGCAGGCGGCGGGCGCGCTGTTCGGGCGGGATGGCCAGGGTCAGGGCGCCCATCAGGCCGCCGCACATGCCCAGGCAGTGGCCGCCGCCCAGCAGGCCGAGCACCAGGGCGGAACCGAGCAGCGGGAGCAGGTCAGACACGCGGGGTGGGATCCTTGTCGTCGGGCTGTTCGGGCTTGGCTTCTTCGGGTTTCACGGCGGCTTGGTGGCGCGGGTCCTGATCGTCGAACAGGATGCTGTGGGCAGGGCCCTCGAGGTCATCGTACTGGCCGCTGTCCACGGCCCAGAAGAAGATGTACACCGCCACGCCGACGAGCAGCAGGGCGGCGGGGATCATCACATAGAGGGCGGGCATCGGCGATTCCTGCTCAGGCCATGACGGGACGAGGGGCAGCATTGGCAGCCTGCACGGTTGGCATGCGCGTCAAGCGCAGGGCATTGAGCACCACGATCAGCGAGCTCACCGACATGCCGACCGCCGCCCACACCGGCGTGATCCAGCCCAGCGCGGCAAAGGGCAGCATGAGGCCATTGTACAGCGTTGCCCAGAGCAGGTTCTCGAGGATGTTACGGCGCGTGCGGCGCGCCAGGTCGAAAGCCTGTGCCAGTGCCTGCAGGCGGTTGGACAGCAGCACGGCGTCGGCGCTGGTCTTGGCCAGATCGGTGGCCGAGCCCATGGCGATGCTGATGTCGGCGGCGGCCAGCACCGGCACATCGTTGACTCCGTCACCGAGCATCAGCACTTTGCGTCCTTCACTCTGCAGGGCCTTGACCCTGGCCAGCTTGTCGTCCGGACGCAGGCCGCCGATGGCCTGGTCGATGCCCAGTTGTGCGGCGACTTCCCCGACCATCGGCGAGCTGTCGCCCGACAGCAGCAAGGTCTGCCACCCGCGCGCCCTGCACGCGGCCAGCAACTCGCTGGCATCGTCACGCAGGCGATCGTCAAGGCCGAACCAGGCCAGGGGGCCCATGCGGTCACCCAGGAGCAGCCACTGCCCGCGTGGCTCGGGTACCGCCGGCACTTCGGCGCCGCTCAGGGCGCAGACGAAGGCGGCCTGCCCGATGCGCAGCCGCTGCTGGTCGACCTGGCCCTCAAGGCCCAGCCCAGGTACGGCCTGGACATCGTCGGCAGGTTCGGCACTGTGGCCGAAGGCACGGGCGATGGGATGTTCCGAGCGGTTCTCCAGGGCGGCTGCCAGGGCCAGGCAGCGGTCAGGCGCAAGGCTGCCCAGCGGGCGGATGCTGCGCAGGGCCAGGCGTCCTTCGGTCAGGGTGCCGGTCTTGTCGAACACCACGGTGTCGATCTGGTTCAGCCCTTCGAGCACGTGGCCGCGGGTCACCAGCAGGCCAAGTTTGTGCAGGGTGCCGGTGGCCGTGGTCAGCGCGGTCGGGGTGGCGAGCGAGAGCGCGCAGGGGCAAGTCGCGACCAGCATCGCCAGGACGATCCAGAACGCGCGCTCGGCATCCAGATGCCACCACCACAGGCCGATGGCCAGCGCGGCAGCCAGGCTGAACAACAGGAACCACTGCGAGGCGCGGTCGGCGATCTGCGCCAGGCGTGGCTTTTCCGACTGTGCGCGTTCGAGCAGGCGCACGATGGCCGACAGGCGCGAATCCTGGCCTAGGGCGTCGACCTCTACGGTCAAGGCGCTCTCGACGTTAAGCGTGCCACCGGTGACCCGGTCGCCAGCCCGTCGGGCCTGGGGCAGGTATTCACCGGTGAGCAGCGATTCGTCGATGCTCGAACGGCCTTCGAGGATGCGACCGTCAGCGGGAATCACCGCGCCCGGCAGGACCTGCACATGATCGCCGCGGACCAGCTCGGCCAGCAGGATGCGTTCGGCACGCCCCTGCTCGTCGAGGCGCAGGCACGAGGCCGGCAGCAGGTTGACCAGTTGCGCGGTAGCCGCCGCTGTGCGTTCGCGGGCGCGCCGCTCCAGGTAGCGGCCGGTGAGCAGGAACAGGGCGAACATGCCCACGGTGTCGAAGTACAGCTCGCCGGTGCCGGTGATCGCGGTCCAGATCCCGGCGCCATAGGCCAGGGCGATGGCCAGCGATACCGAGACATCCATTGTCAGATGGCGGGTGCGCAGGTCACGAGCAGCCCCTTTGAAGAACGGTGCGCAGCTGTAGAACACGATCGGCGTGGTCAGGAACAGCGCAACCCAGCGCAGGATGGTGTGCAGTTCGGGCGACAGGTCGATGTTGAATTCCGGCCAGGTCGCCATGGTCGCCATCATCGCCTGGAACCACAGCAGGCCCGCTACGCCGAGCCGTCGCAGCGCCGTGCGGTTTTCCCGGGCCAGTTGCTCGGCGGCCTGGTCGGGCTGGTAGGGGTGGGCGGCGTAGCCGATGCCGCGCAGTTCGGCGATCAGCCGCGAGAGCGGCAGTTGCCCGTCGTTCCAGCTGACGTGCAGGCGGTGGTTGGACAGGTTCAGGCGCGCCTCGCCAACGCCTTCGAGATTGCGCAGGTGCTTCTCGATCAGCCAGCCGCAGGCCGCGCAACTGATGCCTTCGATCATCAAGGTGGTTTCGGCCAGGGCGCCCTGGTGCTGCACGAAGTTCTGCTGGACGTCGGCGCGGTCGTACAGCGCCAGTTCGTCCTGCAACTGCCGCGGCAGTGCCTCGGGGTTGGCACTGGTCTCGCTGCGGTGCTGGTAATAGTGCTCGAGCCCGCCTGCGACGATGGCTTCGGCGACTGCCTGGCAGCCGGGGCAGCAGAACTGCCGGGGCTGGTCAAGTACCACGGCGCTGAAGCGGTTGCCGGCGGGGACGGGCAGGGCGCAGTGGTAGCAGGGGGTGGGTTGGGTCATCGGGGTCATGCCTGGCCGTGGGCAACAGCGCAAAACCTGTGGGAGCGGGCGTGCCCCGCGATGGCGATCACCTGGACAACATCATTGCCTGGGCTGACGCTATCGCGGGGCAAGCCCGCTCCCACGGGGTCGGTGCTGTTGCAGCGGTTCATTCTTGATGCTCGGCGCCTTGCAGGGCTTCATCGCCCAACTGCAAGGTCACGCCATGCTCGACCTTCTCTTCCTCGAACAGGCGCCATACCTGGCCGTTCTCGGTACCCAGCAGCTCGACGAAGCGTCGGCCTTCGACCTTGTCGTCGAGCTGACCGACATAGCGCCCGGTTTCGCTACGGGCAAGCTGGACCTTGCGGTCCTTGTCCGGCTGGGTCGGCGAAATCAGGTTCAGCTCCAGGGTCTGTGGATCGCTGTTGCCGGTCAGGCGCAGTTCCACCTCGCCGGTCAGGTCGTCCAGATGCACGCTGGCCTTGAGGCCAAGCGTCTGGGCCAGCAGCTCGCGGTCCAGCGAGCGGTTGATGCCTTTGCCTGCCTCGTAGTAGTTGTCGTTGACCAGGTTGTCCGGGTTGCGCACGGCGATGCTGACCATGGTCAGGCTCAGGCACACCGAGGTGGTGAGGATGCCGATGATGATCCAGGGCCAGAGGTGCTTGTACCAGGGGCTGTTGGCGGTGGCGGCAGTCATTTTCGAACGTCTCTCTCAGCGGATCTGTGGGCCGATGAAGCGGCTCTTGGCTTCAACCTGGGTGCCGGTGTCGTCGGCATCCTTGAGGATGAAGGTGATGTCGTTGGTGCTCGAGGGCAGTTTCTCGGGGGCGACCGACAGCTGCACCGGCAGGCTGACGATGTCGCCTGCGGCCACGCGGATCTCGCGTTGCCCGGACAGCTGCAGGCCAGGCAGGCCGGCGGCATCGAGCACGTAGACGTGGTCGCGCTGGTCCTTGTTCATCACCTTGAGGCTGTAGACGTTCTCGATCCAGCCTTGGGCGTTCTCGCGGTACAGCACGCGGTCCTTGCTGACGTCGAAGCCGACCAGCGAGCGAGTGGCGAAGGCGGTGGCCAGTGCACCGATCATCACCAGCAGCACCAGGGCGTAGCCAATCAGGCGCGGGCGCAGCATGTGGGTCTTCTGCCCGGAAAGATTGTGCTCGGTGGTGTAGCTGATCAGCCCGCGCGGATAGTCCATCTTGTCCATGATGCCGTCGCAGGCGTCGATGCATGCGGCGCAGCCGATGCATTCGATCTGCAGGCCATCGCGGATGTCGATGCCGGTGGGGCAGACCTGCACGCACATCGTGCAGTCGATGCAGTCGCCCAGGCCCTGGGCTTTATAGTCGACGCCTTTCTTGCGCGGGCCACGGGCTTCGCCGCGGCGCGGGTCGTAGGAGACGATCAGCGTGTCCTTGTCGAACATCACGCTCTGGAAGCGCGCGTAGGGGCACATGTACACGCACACCTGTTCGCGCAGCCAGCCGGCGTTGCCATAGGTGGCGAGGGTGAAGAAGCCGACCCAAAAATAGGCCCAGCCATCGGCCTGGCCGGTGAAGAATTCGATGGCCAGTTCGCGGATTGGCGAGAAGTAACCCACGAAGGTCAGGCCGGTGACGAAGCCGATCAGCAGCCACAGGCTGTGCTTGGCCAGCTTGCGCAGGAACTTGTTGCCGCTCATGGGCGCCTTGTCGAGCTTCATGCGCTGGTTGCGGTCGCCCTCGGTGACTTTTTCGCACCACATGAAGATCCAGGTCCACACGCTCTGCGGGCAGGTGTAGCCACACCAGACACGGCCTGCGTACACGGTGATGAAGAACAGGCCGAAGGCGGCGACGATGAGGATGCCCGACAGCAGGATGAAGTCCTGCGGCCAGATGGTGGCGCCGAAGATGTAGAACTTGCGTTCGGGCAGGTTCCACCAGACGGCCTGGTGCCCGCCCCAGTTCAACCATACGGTGCCGAAGTAGAGCAGGAACAGCAATGCGCCGCCGACCATGCGCAACCTGCGGAACACGCCGGTGAAGGCGCGGGTGTAGATTTTCTCTCGAGAGGCGTAGAGGTCGACGGAATCCTTTCCTTTGTTGGCAGGCGGGGTGACGTCATGTACCGGAATCTGCTTGCTCATCATCAAGTCCCACGGCAGTGGAGAAATGCCAGGGCCAGTGCATGCCGGCCGTGGTCGCGCGCCTGTGTTGGCGCTCTGCGGCCCATGATACGCCTGTGATGGCAGGGTAGGGCTTGGCTGCGACGTTTAGTCGCGTTGGGTGGTCGTTTGAATCGTGTTATGGCGAGTGTCAATTGATCCAGGTCAGCCAGTGGTGCATTTGCCGGCCTCATCGCGGGACAAGCCCGCTCCTACAAGTACTGCACCAGCCTTGTGGGGGCGGGCTTGTCCCGCGATGAGGCCAGCCCAGGCTTACTCAGCTGGTTGAGTCGGCTCCGCCTGCTGCGACAGGCTGTACACATAAGCCGCCAGCAGGTGCACCTTGTCGTTGCCCTGGATTTCAGCCTGGGCGGGCATCTGTCCCTGGCGACCGTAACGAATGGTCTGCTGCAGCTGGGCGAAGCTCGAGCCGTAGATGAACGCCTGCGGGTGAGTCAGGTTGGGTGCGCCCATGGCGGGGGTGCCCTTGCCTTCAGGGCCGTGGCAGGCCACGCAGTTGGCGGCGAAGAGTTTCTGCCCGTTGGCCGCGTCGGCCTTGATGCCCTCGGGCAGGCTGCGCCCGTCCAGGTTGGTCAGCACGAAGGCGGCAACGTCCGCCACGCCCTGCTCGCCGATCACCTCGGCCCAGGCCGGCATCACACCATGACGGCCATTCATGATGGTGGTCTTGATGGTTTCCGGTTCGCCGCCCCAGCGCCAGTCGCTGTCGGTCAGGTTGGGGAAGCCGTACGCTCCCTTGGCGTCCGAACCATGGCACACCGAGCAGTTGGAGGCGAACAGGCGTGCGCCCATCTTGAGGGCCTGCGGATCCTTGGCGACGTCTTCCAGCGGCATGGCCGCGAACTTGGCGAAGATCGGCCCGAAGCGGGCATCGGCCTTGGCCATTTCCTTTTCCCATTCGTGCACGCCGGTCCAGCCCGACTGGCCATTGCTGAATTCGGTCTGCTTGTCGTTATCCAGGTACGTATAGCCTGGCAGGATGCCTTTCCAGTTGCCCAGGCCCGGATACAGCGCCAGGTAGCCGAGGGCGAATACGATGGTGCCGACGAACAGCCAGAACCACCATTTGGGCAGCGGGTTGTCGTACTCCTCGATACCGTCGAACGCATGGCCGACGGTTTCGTCGGTGATCTCTTCGCGCTGGCCCTTGCGGGTCGACAGCAGCAACCAGGTCAAGGCGAAGATGGTGCCCAGGGTCAGGACGGTGACGTACAGACTCCAGAAGGTTGTCATTGTTGTTTGCTCCCAGAAGCATTCTTTTGCGCGTGCTCGACATGCCGGCTGGCCTCGGGATCATCCGCGAAGGGCAGTTGCGTGGCCTCGTCGAAATCCTTCTTGCGCCGCGGGCTGAACACCCACAGCGCCAGGCCCACGAAGGCCACCAGCACGACGACGGTGCCCAGGCCGCGAATCATCCCGATATCCATCAGCGTCACCGTTTGCTCTTGATGAGGGTGCCAAGGCCTTGCAGGTACGCCACCAGGGCGTCCATCTCGGTCTTGCCCTTGACCGCATCGCGGGCACCGGCGATATCTTCGTCGGTGTAGGGCGTGCCGAGGGTGCGCAGCACTTCGAGCTTCTTGGCCGTATCCTTGCCATCGAGGTGGTTTTCCACCAGCCATGGGTAAGCGGGCATCTTCGATTCCGGCACCACGTTGCGCGGGTTGTACAGGTGTGCGCGGTGCCAGTCGTCGGAGTAGCGTCCGCCGACGCGGGCCAGGTCCGGGCCGGTGCGCTTGGAGCCCCAGAGGAAGGGGTGGTCCCACACGCTTTCACCGGCCACCGAGTAGTGGCCATAGCGTTCGGTCTCGGCACGGAACGGACGGATCATCTGCGAATGGCAGCCTACGCAGCCTTCGCGGATGTAGATGTCGCGACCTTCGACTTCCAGCGCGGTGCGCGGCTTCATGCCCTCGACCGGCTTGTTGGTGACGTCCTGGAAGAACAGCGGGACGATTTGCGTCAGGCCGCCGATGCTCACGGCGATGACCATGAAGAAGGCCAGCAGGCCTATGTTTTTCTCGACTGCTTCATGCTTCATCAGTGCGCTCCCACGAC
>Ga0268256_1000313_pt1 | contig 48562 bp, 39 predicted proteins | sample AgamicAtAmrz_FD_200247 | JGI IMG/M metagenome (GOLD analysis project Ga0268256, IMG submission 200247) | Agave microbial communities from Guanajuato, Mexico - At.Am.rz (v2) (version 3) | ecosystem: Host-associated > Plants > Roots > Rhizosphere | place: Guanajato, Mexico | collected 2012-06-07 | reverse complement strand
CTGTTCGTCACCTCGGCGGTCACCGGCATGCCGCTGACCCGCACGGTGCGCGCGGTGTCGCCGTGGCTCTTGGTGATGCTGGCGTTCCTGATCCTGGTGACCTACGTGCCGTTCATTTCCCTCGGCCTGCCGAACTGGCTGGGGATGTAAGCGGAACTGTCCTGAGGTTCATCCCGTAACCCGGAAACCCGGCCCAGTGCCGGGTTTCTTCTTCCTATAGCTGTGTCGGTGGCGTGCGCAGCGTATCGAACAGCGGGGTGGCAGGCATCGGTCGCGCGAAGTGAAAGCCTTGCAGAAAGCGCACGCCACGTTGCGTCAGGTACCGGCCCTGTTCGGCGCTTTCCACGCCCTCGGCGACCAGGTCCAGCTGCAGACGGGTGGCCAGGTCGAGGATGTTGTCGAGCAGGTGCCGGGACAGGGAGTGCGAGTCGACCATCGCGATGAAGCTGCGATCGATCTTCAGCACGTCGACCCGAAATTCGCGCAGGTAGGCCAGGCTCGAATGGCCGGTGCCGAAGTCGTCGATGGCGATGCGCACGCCCAGCTGGCGCAGCTCGGCGAACAACTGCTCGGTGGTCGCGGTCGGGGTGATCATCTGCCGTTCGGTCAGTTCGAGAACCAGGGTGATCCGTCCGGGGGCGAAGGCGGCGAGGAAATCGCGGCATTCATCGATCAGCTGCAGATCCTGGCAATGCGCCGCGGTGATATTGACGCCGACATGAAAGCCCATGGGCAGCTGTTCGGCGCGGCTGGCGAAGTCTTCGCGGATGTGGCGCATCAGCGTGCGGGTCATCGGCACGATCAAGCCCAGGCGTTCGGCCAGGGGGATGAACTGGTTCGGCGGCACCAGGCCTTCGCTGGGGTGCTGCCAGCGCATCAGTGTCTCGACGCCGCACCATTGCCGGGTCTCGGCATCCACCACCGGCTGGTAATGGGGAATGAATTCGTCGGCTTCCATGGCACGCTTGAGCGCCGTGCCGGGGGAGGTAGCACGCAGGCTGAGGCGGTAGCTGCCGGCGCCGGCCAGGGCGCCCAGCACCAGGAACAGCAACCATTGCGGCTGATAGTGATCCTGCATGTACTGTACGGTGGCGCCGGGCGGGTAACCGCCGGCAACCTGGAAGGGGTAGCGCGAGGAGCTGACCTGAGTGGCGTATTCGGCCTTGCCGTTGGCCGGTGCATTGCTCACCCGGCCATCGGCAGCGAGCCAGCACTGGCCCACGGCGATCTGCAGCGACACCTCCTGACCGTTGATCTGCAACAGGTTGATCAGGTGCTGGCCATCGATGCCGATCAACACGCCGCGGTCGCCTTCGGCCTGCCGGTAGACCAGCACGGCGCGATCGGGCGTGACCGCGTTGCCGGCCATCAGCCGCAGCTGGCCGTTGACGTAGCTGGTGGTGTCCTCGTTGCGGTCGTAGGCGCCCATTAGCGAGGTGCAATAGATCAGGCCGTCGGCGACCAGGTTGACCGAGCGCGAGAAGGGGCTGACGGCCACCTGGCTGCGCAGGGTCTGGGCGACGTCCTCACAGGGGTGCCCGGCGAGCGGCAGCACCACGCCAGCGGCGCGGGCTGCATCGTCGAGCATGGCGTCGAGCTGTTTCCGGGCATCGGCTGCGCTTTTGGCGGCGCGGCTCTCCAGCAGCGTGGCGGCCTGCCAGTACATCAGCGGTATGCCGAGCAGCAGCGGCAGCGCCGCCACCGCCAGCGAGGTGCTCAGGCGCCGGGCGCGTCCACGGGTGCGCAGGGTGGAGAAGGGCATGGCGTTACGGGGTCCAGGATGGCTATGCAGAGCTTAGCGAAAGACGCCCGACAAGAATGCTCGCTGCGTCTCGCAATTGGCGCCAAACGCCTATTATCGTGGAGTTCGCGAGTTATCACGGCCCCGCCGCTGGGGCTGCGACCAAGGTCTGGCAGCGTTAAGACCATGGTCGAATGGTTGAGCGGGAGGGCGATGGTTACAAATGTGGGCATAGAAAAACAACATTCATAAAGCCGAGGTGATTCAATGAGTGCTGCGTCCCTGTATCCCGTGCGCCCCGAGGTGGCGGCCAATACGATGACTGACGAGGCCACCTACAAGGCCATGTACCAGCAGTCGGTGATCAACCCCGATGGCTTCTGGCGCGAGCAGGCGCAGCGCCTCGACTGGATCAAGCCGTTCACCAAGGTCAAGCAGACCTCCTTCGACGACCACCACGTCGACATCAAATGGTTCGCCGACGGCACCCTGAACGTCTCCTACAACTGCCTGGACCGTCACCTGGAAGAGCGTGGCGATCAGATCGCGATCATCTGGGAAGGCGACGACCCGTCCGAGCACAAGGAAATCACCTACCGCCAGCTGCACGAGCAGGTGTGCAAGTTCGCCAACGCCCTGCGTGGCCAGGACGTGCACCGTGGCGACGTGGTGACCATCTACATGCCGATGATCCCCGAAGCGGTGGTGGCCATGCTGGCCTGTGCACGCATCGGCGCCATCCACTCCGTGGTGTTCGGCGGCTTCTCGCCCGAGGCCCTGGCCGGGCGCATCATCGACTGCCAGTCCAAGGTGGTGATCACCGCGGACGAAGGCCTGCGCGGCGGCAAGAAGATCCCGCTCAAGGCCAACGTCGACGACGCCCTGACCAACCCCGAGACCCGCAGCATCCAGAAGGTCATCGTGGTGCAGCGCACCGGCTCCGACATCAAGTGGAACCAGCACCGCGACATTTGGTTCGAGGACCTGATGAAGGTCGCCGGCAGCGTCTGCGCACCGAAGGAAATGGGCGCCGAGGAAGCGCTGTTCATCCTCTACACCTCCGGTTCCACCGGCAAGCCCAAGGGCGTGCTGCACACCACCGGCGGCTACCTGCTGTACGCGGCGCTGACCCACGAGCGGGTGTTCGACTACAAGCCGGGCGACGTCTACTGGTGCACCGCCGACGTCGGCTGGGTCACCGGCCACAGCTACATCGTCTACGGCCCGCTGGCCAATGGCGCGACCACCCTGCTGTTCGAAGGCATCCCCAACTACCCGGACGTGACCCGTGTGTCGAAGATCATCGACAAGCACAAGGTCAACATCCTCTACACCGCACCGACCGCGATCCGCGCCATGATGGCCCAGGGCGAGGCGGCCGTGGCCGGCGCCGACGGCTCCAGCTTGCGCCTGCTGGGCTCGGTGGGTGAACCGATCAACCCGGAAGCCTGGGACTGGTACTACCGCAACGTCGGCAAGGAGCGTTGCCCGATCGTCGACACCTGGTGGCAGACCGAGACCGGCGGCATCCTGATCAGCCCGTTGCCGGGCGCCACTGCGCTGAAGCCGGGCTCGGCGACCCGTCCGTTCTTCGGCGTGGTGCCGGCGCTGGTCGACAACCTGGGCAATCTCATCGAAGGCGCCGCCGAAGGCAACCTGGTGATCCTCGATTCCTGGCCGGGCCAGTCGCGCAGCCTGTACGGCGATCACGACCGTTTCGTCGACACCTACTTCAAGACCTTCAAGGGCATGTACTTCACCGGCGACGGCGCACGCCGCGACGAAGACGGCTACTGGTGGATCACCGGCCGCGTCGACGACGTGCTCAACGTGTCGGGTCACCGCATGGGCACCGCCGAGGTGGAAAGCGCCATGGTCGCTCACCCGAAGGTCGCCGAAGCGGCGGTGGTCGGCGTACCGCACGACATCAAGGGGCAGGGCATCTACGTCTACGTGACCCTGAACCAGGGCCAGGAGCCGTCCGAGCAGCTACGCCAGGAACTCAAGGCCTGGGTCCGCAAGGAAATCGGCCCGATCGCCACCCCGGACGTGATCCAGTGGGCGCCTGGGCTGCCGAAAACCCGTTCGGGCAAGATCATGCGCCGCATCCTGCGCAAGATCGCCACGGCCGAGTACGACAGCCTTGGCGACATCTCCACCCTGGCCGACCCGGGCGTGGTGCAGCACCTGATCGACACCCACAAGGCGATGCAGAGCGCCTGCGCCTGATCTGACCGCGCCGTTGCGGACGCCCCACGCTGGCCTGGCCGCGTGGGGCGTTTGCGTTGGGCTGTCGGCAGTGGGACTCGCGAGTCGCAATTGGCTGTTTTTTGTTCTGTCAAGATGCCTGCAGGGTGCCACTGCGACTTCTGTAATTAGTTGTCGCATCTGGGAAATATCGCCTGCCGCGCTATCGCTAGAATGCCGCACTTCCGTGCGCCGCCCGCAGCCCTGCGTTACGCTGGCGGCGTCACCCTTCCATGGCCCGGCTTACCCGCCTTGCGGCCAGTGAAACCCCATCCCAGTCAGGAGTTTCCCCATGAAGAAGATCGCACTGCTCGGCGCGCTGGCACTATCCCTGCTGTCGCCGCTGACCATGGCCCAGGAGGCCAAGGCGCTGCGTATCGGTATCGAAGCGGCCTACCCGCCGTTCGCCTACAAGACTCCCGACGGCAACATCACCGGCTTCGACTACGACATCGGTGTGGCCCTGTGTGAAGAAATGAAGGTCGAGTGCAAGTGGATCGAGCAGGAGTTCGACGGCCTGATCCCGGCCCTGAAAGTGCGCAAGTTCGACGCCGTGCTGTCGTCGATGTCGATCACCGAAGAGCGCAAGCGCGCCGTGGACTTCACCGGCAAGTACTACGCCACCCCCGCCAAGCTGGCGATGAAGAGCGGCGCGGTGATGAACGACGTGGCCAGCGACCTCAAGGGCAAGAAGATCGGCGTGCAGCGCTCTTCCGTGTATGACCGCTATGCCACCGACGTCTTCGCCCCGGCCGGTGCCGAGATCGTGCGCTACAGCTCGCAGAACGAAGTGTTCCTGGATCTCAGTGCCGGCCGCCTGGATGGCACCATCGCCGACTCGGTGAACATCGAAGACGGCTTCCTGAAAACCGAGGCCGGCAAGGGCTTCGCCTTCGTGGGCCCGGATTTCACCGAAGAGAAGTACTTCGGCGAAGGCCAGGGCATCGCCGTGCGCAAGGGCGACAAGGCGCTGGCCGACAAGATCAGCGCCGCGATCCTGGCGATCCGCGAGAACGGCAAGTACAAGGCCATTCAGGACAAGTACTTCAGCTTCGACGTCTACGGCAAGTAAGTCCGCGATCTGCTGCGGGTGAGTCTGCGCTGTTCAACAGGCTTTGGCTCGCAAGATCGTGATTTCTTGTTGAAGGGTGGCACACGCTGATGCGCTTGGCGTGTGCCACCTTTGCGTTGCATTTCCGGCGCCCCAGGGCGCACGCATGAGGTAAGCGGATGCTCAACGGCTACGGCTCGTCCATTATCGAGGGCGCCTGGCTCACCCTGATTCTGGCCCTGACCTCGATGGCGGTGGCGATCGTGCTCGGCCTGATCGGCGCGGCGTTCCGGCTGTCGCCGGTGCGCTGGCTGGCGGTGCTGGGGGAAACCTATTCGACGGTGATCCGCGGCATTCCCGACCTGGTGCTGATCCTGCTGATCTTCTACGGCGGCCAGGACATGGTGAACCGGGTCGCGCCGATGCTCGGCTACGACGAGTACATCGACATCAACCCGTTCATCGCCGGTGTGTTCACCATGGGCTTCATCTTCGGCGCCTATCTGTCGGAGACCTTCCGCGGCGCCTTCATGGCCATTCCCAAGGGCCAGGCAGAGGCGGGCGCGGCTTATGGCATGAGCGGCCTGCAGGTGTTCCTGCGCATTCTGGTGCCGCAGATGATCCGCTTCGCCATCCCGGGCTTCACCAACAACTGGCTGGTGCTCACCAAGGCCACCGCGCTGATCTCGGTGGTCGGCCTGCAGGACATGATGTTCAAGGCCAAGAGCGCCGCCGACGCCACCCGCGAGCCCTTCACCTTCTACCTGGCGGTGGCCGGCCTGTACCTGCTGATCACCAGCGTCTCGCTGCTGGCCCTGCGTTACCTGGAAAAACGCTATTCGGTCGGCACCAAGCCGGCCGAACTGTGAGGGCCGCACGATGATCTTCGATTACACCGTCATCTGGGACAGCCTGCCGCTGTATTTCGGCGGCGTGCTGGTGACCCTCAAGCTGCTGGCCATCGCACTGTTCTTCGGCCTGCTGCTGGCCATTCCACTGGCCCTGATGCGCACCTCGCGCTCGCCGTGGGTCAACGGCCCGGCCTGGCTGTACACCTACGTGATTCGTGGCACGCCGATGCTGGTGCAGCTGTTTCTGGTCTATTACGGCCTGGCCCAGTTCGAGGCGGTGCGCGAGAGCGTGCTGTGGCCTTACCTGTCCAACGCCACCTTCTGCGCCTGCGTGGCGTTCGCCATCAATACCAGCGCCTACAGCGCCGAGATTCTCGCCGGCAGCCTGAAAGCCACGCCCCATGGCGAGATCGAGGCGGCCAGGGCCATGGGCATGTCGCGGGCCAAGCTGTACCGCCGCATTCTCCTGCCGTCGGCGCTGCGCCGCGCGCTGCCGCAGTACAGCAACGAAGTGATCATGATGCTGCACACCACCAGCCTGGCGTCGATCGTCACCCTGATCGACATCACCGGCGCGGCGCGCACCGTCAGCTCCCAGTACTACCTGCCGTTCGAGGCGTTCATCACCGCCGGGCTGTTCTACCTGTGCCTGACCTTCATCCTGGTGCGCCTGTTCAAGGTGGCCGAGCGTCGCTGGCTGGCCTACCTGGCGCCGCGGCGTTCCTGAGCCCTCGGACTTCTGAAAGAGTGAAAAGCATGTACAAGCTCGAAGTGACGGACCTGCACAAGCGCTACGGCAGCCATGAGGTGCTCAAGGGCGTGTCGCTGGCGGCCAAGGCCGGTGACGTGATCAGCATCATCGGCTCCAGTGGTTCCGGCAAGAGCACCTTCCTGCGTTGCATCAACCTGCTCGAGCAGCCTCACGCCGGGCAGATCCAGCTCAACGGCGAGGCGCTCAAGCTGGTGCCCGGCAAGGACGGCGCCCTGCGCGCCGCCGACGACAAGCAACTGCAGCGCCTGCGTTCGCGGCTGGCCATGGTGTTCCAGCACTTCAACCTGTGGGCGCACATGAACGTGCTGGAAAACGTCATGGAGGCGCCGGTGCACGTGCTGGGCATGGGCAAGGCCGAGGCTCGCGACAAGGCCGAGCACTACCTGCAGAAGGTCGGCGTAGCCCATCGCAAGAGCGCCTATCCCGCACACATGAGTGGCGGCGAGCAGCAGCGCGTGGCCATCGCCCGGGCCCTGGCCATGGAGCCGGAAGTGATGCTGTTCGACGAGCCCACCTCGGCCCTCGATCCCGAGCTGGTCGGCGACGTATTGAAAGTCATGCGTGATCTGGCCGCCGAGGGGCGTACCATGGTGGTGGTCACCCACGAGATGGGCTTTGCCCGCGAGGTGTCCAATGGGTTGCTGTTCCTGCATCAGGGCCTGGTGGAGGAGCAGGGCGACCCGCGCGAGGTGCTGGCCAACCCGCAATCTCAACGCCTGCAACAGTTCCTCAGCGGCAGCCTCAAGTAGTTGGCGTTATCATCCCCGACCTATCACTGCCCTCAGAGCTCAGCCCGCCCATCATGACTGCCCCCCGAATCGGCTTCCTGCTTTGGCCCTCCACCAAGCCCCTGACCCTGGCGCTGGCGGAAGAGGCCCTGAGCGTCGCCCAGCGCGTCCATCCGGAGGTGGTCTACGAGGTGGCGTTCCTGCAGGCCGAAGAGCCCGCTGAGGGCGCCTGGCGACTGCCTGGCAGTTCCTGGACGGCGGGCCTGGAAGGCTATCGCAAGCTGTTCCTGCTCGCCGACGAGCCACCGGCTGCCGTGGCGCCGGCACTGGCCACGGCGCTCAAGCAGGTGGCGCGCAACGGCTGCTGCCTGGGGGCGGTGGCGGCAGGTGTCTACCCGCTGGCGCAGTTGGGACTGCTCGACGGTTACCGGGCCTCGGTGCACTGGCGCTGGCAGGACGACTTCGCCGAACGCTTTCCCAAGGTGATCGCCACCAGCCACCTGTTCGACTGGGATCGTGATCGCCTCACCGCCTGTGGCGGCATGGCGGTGATGGACATGCTGCTGGCCCTGCTGGCCCGTGATCACGGCGCCGAGCTGGCCGGCGCGGTATCCGAGGAGCTGGTGGTCGAGCGTATTCGCGAGGGCGGCGAGCGCCAGCGCATCCCCCTGCAGAATCGTCTCGGCTCCAGCCACCCCAAGCTGACCCAGGCGGTGCTGCTGATGGAGGCCAATATCGAGGAGCCGCTGACCACCGACGAGATCGCCCAGCACGTGTGCGTATCGCGTCGCCAGCTGGAGCGTATCTTCAAGCAATACCTCAATCGCGTGCCCAGCCAGTACTACCTGGAGCTGCGCCTGAACAAGGCCCGCCAGCTGCTGATGCAGACCAGCAAGTCGATCATCCAGATCGGCCTGTCCTGCGGCTTTTCCTCGGGGCCGCATTTCTCCAGCGCCTACCGCAACTTCTTCGGCGCCACGCCGCGGGAAGACCGCAACCAGCGGCGCAGCAACAGCCCCTTCGAACTGACTTCGGCGCCTGCCGAGCGCGGCTAGGCTACCGTCTCGATCGTCACCTCATCTCGCGGGCATGGACCAGGCGTCCCCGCCCGCTGCCACTGCATGAACAGCAGGGGTGGACCCTTTCCGTCCACCCCCGCAGGCTGCCCGCCGGCCCGGCTCAGTGGCTCCAGATCACCCCGATCAGCAGGTAGCACAACAGCGTCACCAGGATCACGCTGTAGACGTTGATCACGAAGCCCGCCTTGATCATCGACTGGATGCGCATCAGCCCGGTGCCGAACACCAGGGCATTGGGCGGCGTCGCCACCGGCATCATGAAGGCGCAGCTGGCGGCGATGGTCGCCGGTATGGTCAGCAGCTCCACCGGGATGCCCTGGGACACCGCCAGGGCGCCGACCAGGGGAATGAATGCCGCCGCGGTAGCGGTATTCGAGGTGACCTCGGTGAGCACGTTGATGGTCAGGGTCACCGCGCCGATGATCAGCAACAGGTGCAGCGTGCCGACGCTCTGCAGGCCTTCACCGATCCAGGTGGCCAGGCCCGTGGAGGTAATCGCGCCGGCCAGCGACAGGCCACCACCGAACAGGATCAGGATGCCCCAGGGCACCTTGTTGGCGGTGTCCCAGTCCATCAGGTACACGCGCTTGTCACCTTCACGTTTGCCGGGGATCAGGAACAGGCTGAGGGCCGCGACCATGGCGATCAGGGTGTCGTCCACCGTGCTGACCATCTTGGCGATCAGCGGCTGGGTGACCCAGGCCAGGGCGGCGAGACCGAACACCAGGGCGATGCGCTTCTCGCCGGTCGACCAGGCACCGAGCTTGGCCAGTTCCTCCTTGAGCATCGGCTGGCTGTCGCCTTCGAGCTTGAAGCCGCCGCGGGTCAGCCACCACCAGACGAACAGCAGCATGCAGGTGGCCACCGGCACGCCGACCATCATCCACTGGCCGAAACCGACATGCACGTCATGGTGTTCGCGCAGGTAGGCGGCCAGCAGGGCATTGGGTGGCGTGCCGATCAGCGTGGAGATACCGCCAATGCTGGCGGCGTAGGCGATGCCCAGCAGCAGGGCGGTGGCGAAGCGCTGGTGCTCGGCGGCATCGCCTTTCTGGGTGAGCATGGTGATCACCGACAGACCGATGGGCAGCATCATGATCGCCGTGGCGGTGTTGCTCACGCCCATGCCGATCAATGCGGTGGCGAGCATAAAGCCGCCGATCTGCCGGGCCGGCTGGTTGCCCACCGCAATCAGGGTATTCAGCGCGATACGTCGGTGCAGCTCCCAGCGCTGCATGCACAGGCCGAGCAGGAAACCACCGAGGAACAGAAAGATCACCGGGTTGGCGTAAGGGCCGGTGGCCGCTTGCGGTGTGCCGATGCCAAGCAAGGGAATCATCGGAATGGGCAGCAGGGCGGTAGCGGGGATGGGAATGGCTTCGGTGGCCCACCAGGTGGCCATCAGGCCAATAAGGCCGGCGGTCAGCCAGGCTTCCTGGCTGAGGCCGGTCGGCGGCTCGCTGGCGATGCAGGCAAGCAGTAAAAGAGGCCCGAGAAACAGGCCGATACGGGCGGCCAACAGTGCTCCGCTGGATTGTTCTGGTTTGCTCATTGTCTTGTTCTCGTTGTTTCTTTTAGCCGAGAACTATGCCGTCTGATGCTCTATATGGGGCTTCGCAGCTGTTTCAGCAGGTTTCCCGCGCCTGCTCAGGCACAGGGCGGCAGGGCCATGATCGGCAGGGCGATGAACACCACGGCGATGGCGCCGATCAGGTGCCCGGCCGCCGAGACACTGGCCACGAAGCGCTCGCGTTCACTGCAGTGCGGGCGCCTGGCGGCCTGCTGGAACAGCCGTGCCAGGCCCAGCAACAGGCCGGCGGTCAGCAGCGACAGCAGACCCAGTGCCAGGTTGAGCCAGGTCCAGGGGCCGTCTTCCAGCGGCGGCGGGGCTACCGAGCAACCGACCCCCTGGCCACCGTACAGGGCAACAAACCACAGGCTCCAGATGCTCAGGCCGCTGGCGATATGAACCGGGTTGTAGACCGAGCGCAGGCTTCGCATCAGGCGCCTCCGAAAGCAGGTGGGAAGAGGGCGATGGCGAAGTAGCTGACCCACAGCACACCGAGGTTGTAGGCCCACAGCTGGGCGACCACCAGCGGCTCATAGGGCGAATCGGCGCCGACGTAGCCGATGCGTACGCGCAATGCCTGCAGCAGGCTGAGGATGCTGGCGAGCAGGGCATGGCCGAGGCTGTAGGCGAGCATCACGAAGATCATCGCATCGTGGGCGCGGGCGGTCGGCTCCAGGGTCTCGCTCAGCAAGGCGACCAGCAGCAGAGCGCCCTGCACCAGGCCAATCGCCGCCAGGCCGAGCTGGCAGGCGAGCAGCCCGCGCGCATCACCCAGGCGCAGCCGTGCCAGCACGCGGCGGTGCCAGGGGGTCGCCACGCTGAGCAGCAGGGCGCAGGCCAGCAGCAGCCAGTGGTTGATCACCGGCGCATCCGGCACCTGCCAGTTCGGTGCCACCGTCCACAGGTAGAACCAGCCGAACAGCAGCGACAGGTACAGCGCGCCGTTGGACAGCAAGGTCACGCCCATGCCCCACAGGCCGGGGCCGTCGCAGGTGCGCGAATGCAGCGGCGGCTCATGGGGCTGGGTGCGGGCGTCCGGCGCGGCCTTGGGGTGGGCGCCGTTCTCCCAGCTCCAGCGCAGCAGCACCACGATCGAGGCACCGCAGGCGAACAGCGCCAGCAGGTAGCTCTTGGCCAGCAGGCTGAGGCACAGCATGGCGATGAAACAGGCGGCGATGAACGGCAGCCAGCTGTTGCCGGGCAGGTGAATGATCTCCCGCACCTTGCCGGTCAGCGGATCGACCCCCCAGGTTTCCCGGCGGCCATGGTCGATCACCGTCAGGGCGTGCTCGCCGCGGGCCATGCTCTCGCCCAGGTCCGGGTCTCGCCACAGCGGGTGGCGGTCGGTGACCTTGGCCAGGCTGACGAAGTTGTACGGGTTGGGCGGCAGGCTGGTGGCCCACTCCAGGGTGTCGGCCTGCCAGGGGTTGTTGCCGGCCGGCTTGCCGTAGCGGTAATGCAGCACCAGATCCAGCAGCAGGGTGGCGATACCGATCACCATGATGAAGCTGCCGATCGACGAGATCAGGTTGGGCATGTCCCAGCCCAGGCCCGTTTCGTAGGTGTATACCCGCCGCGGCATGCCCAGCAGCCCGGTCCAGTGCATGATCAGGAAGGTCATGTTGAAGCCGATGAACACCAGCCAGAACCCCCACTTGCCGAGGCGCTCGGAGGCCATGCGTCCGGAGAAATGCGGCAGCCAGTAATACAGCCCGGCGATCAGCGGAAACAGCATGCCGCCGATCAGCACGTAGTGGAAATGGGCGACCACGAACTGGGTGTCGTGCACCTGCCAGTCGAACGGCACCAGGGCCAGCATCACCCCGGTCAGCCCGCCGCACACGAAGATGATCAGGAAGCCCACCAGCCATAGCATCGGCACGTTGTAGCGCGGTTTGCCGAGCCACAGCGTGGCGATCCAGGAGAACACCTGAATCGCCGTGGGAATCGCCACCAGCATGCTCGCCGCGGAAAAGAACGCCTGGGCCAGCTGCGGGATGCCCACCGTGAACATGTGGTGCACCCACAGCCCGAAGCTGATGAAACCGGTGCTCAGCACGCCCAGCACCACCGCCCGGTAGCCCACCAGCGGGCGGCCGCAGAACACCGGCAGCAGGGTGGAGACGATACCGGCCGCCGGCAGGAAGATGATGTACACCTCGGGATGGCCGAACAGCCAGAACAGGTGCTGCCAGAGCAGCGGGTCACCCCCGCGGGCCACCTCGAAGAACGGCAGGCCGGCGGCGCGCTCCAGTTCCAGCAGGATGCTGCCCAGGATCAGCGGCGGAAAGCCGATGACGATCATCATCGCCATGGTCAGGATGTACCAGGCGTAGATCGGCATCCTGTTCAACGCCATGCCCTCGGCGCGGGTGCGCAGGATCGATACCACCAGCTCGACCCCGGCCGACACCGCGGAGATTTCCACGAAGGTGATGCCCAACAACCAGAAGTCGGCATTGATGCCCGGTGAATGCGCCGCGCTGGACAGTGGCGTGTACATGAACCAGCCGGCATTGGGCGCCACGCCGAACAGCAGGCTGGAACAGATGATCAGCCCGCCGAACAGGTAGCACCAGTAGCCCAGGGCCGACAGGCGCGGGAACACCAGGTCGCGGGCGCCGAGCATCTTGGGAATCAGGTAGACGGCCAGGCCTTCCATCATCGGCACGGCGAACAGGAACATCATCACCGTGCCGTGCATGGTGAACACCTGGTTGAACACCTCCGGGCCCATGAAGGCGTTGCCCGGCAGCGCCAGCTGGGTACGGATCAGCATCGCCAGCAGGATGCCGAACAGGAAGAAGCCCAGCCCGGTGACCATGAAGCGCAGGCCCAGGGTGGTGTGATTGACGATGGTCAGCGCCCGCCAGCCGCGCGGGTTGCCCCACACGTCGTCGAACTGGTCGTGCAGGGCATCGGCATCGGCTGTCTCGCGGCACTGGTTTGCGCGGCTGTCGCTGTGCTTCTGGTCGCTTGCGCTCATGGTTCGAGGCCCTCCAGCCAGGTGGCGATGGCCTGCAGGTGCTCGGCATCGAGGTCGTCGGTCAGCGGCATGCCGGTGCCCGGTTTCAGGCGGCCGTGCTCGCGTATCCAGGTCAGCGTGGCGCCGGGTTCGTTGGCCAGCAGGCCCCCGCCGAGATGGCGGCGGCTGGCCAGGTCGGTAAGGTCCGGGGCGCGATTGCCGGCACTGACGCCGGCCACCCGGTGGCACATCCCGCAGTGGGCGAGAAAGGTGTCGGCGGGCGGGCCCTGCAGCGCCTCGACCCGTGGCTCGCGACGGGCGTCGATCCAGGCGGCGAAGTCTTCCTCGCTGTGCGCCTGCACGTCGAGCACCATATGGCTGTGCTGGGTGCCGCAGAACTCGGTGCACTGGCCGCGAAAGGTGCCGGGCTTGTCGGCTTGCAGGCGGATGCGGTTCTCGCGGCCGGGAATCATGTCGATCTTGCCGCCCAGGCGTGGCACCCAGAAGGAGTGGATCACGTCGGCGCTGCTGACCGTGATGTCCACCGGTTGGCCGGCCGGCAGGTGCAGCTGGTTGGCGGTCACCACGCCGCTGTCCGGGTAGCGCACCTCCCACCACCACTGGTGGCCGATCACCTCGATCTGCAACGGCCGCTCGCCGAGGATCGGCAACTGCATCATGCGCTGGCCCACCGGAATGCCGAAGGCCAGCAGCAGCACGATGGTCACCGAGGGCAGCAGGATGCCGCCGCCGATCAGCCAGCGCCGCTGGATGCGCCGGGCCTCCTCGAGCGAATACTCGCGCGGCTTGCGCCACAGGGCGTAGATCCACAGGGCGCTGACCACCACCAGCACCAGGGTGAAGAAGCCGCACATGGCCCACCACAACAGGGCGATGTCGCGCGCCACCGGGCCGGCCGGGGCCAGAATTGATTGGTCACCACTGCAGGCGGAGATAATCGGAACTGCTGCGGCGACTGCGGTCAACTTGAGTAGGGTCGCGCAAGTACGGCCTTTTCTCGAATCGACAGGGAGGCCGCCATGGCTGAGCAACAAGAGTCCATCATCAGTCGCGCGGCCATCGCCGGGCACCCGCTGCACCCGATGATGATCCACTTTCCGGTCGCCGCGCTGCTGGGCCTGGTGGCCACCGATTTCGCCTACTTCTGGACCACCGACCCATTCTGGGTGCGTGCCAGCCTGTGGCTGGCCGGCGTCGGCGCGGTCGGCGGCTGGATTGCCAGCATCGCCGGGTTGATCGACCTGCTGACCGTCAAGCGCATTCGCCAGAAGATCAGCGCCTGGTGCCACGCCATCATCGCCGTGATGATGCTGTCCCTGGCGTCGCTCAACTGGATGCTGCGCTACCGCCACGGCGAGGAGGGTTTCGAGATCTGGGCGTTCTACCTGTCGTTGTTCACCGCCGGGCTGATCGCCATCGCCGCGTACCTGGGCGGGCGCCTGGTCTATGAGCATGCCGTGGGTGTCGACGTCGAGTAGATCCGGCTTGGGCCCGCCTGCATTCATGGGTGGGTAGCTCCTGGTCAGAAAGGTTTGGCGAGCACCAGCCACAGGGTGGCGGCAATCATGCCGAAGGTGATGCCGCCCAGCGCCGCGCAGGCGACGGTCAGGGCAGGACGTGGCTGGCGTTCGCACTGCAGGATCAGCAGGCCGCACAGCGCATGGCAGATGACCATGACTGCCACCGCGGTGAGCTTGGCCACCAGCCAGATGCCAAAGGTGCCGTCACGCAGGAACAACGCGGTGCCGCTGCCGATGGCGACCAGCGCGGCTGGCGTGGCCACCAGGGTGAAGATCGTGCGGTTGAGTGCAGGATGGCCGGGGCGCTCCACGCTGTAGGCCGTGCGGCAGTTGGCGGCGATCAGCGCAGGCAGGTAGAGCAAGGTGCCGCACCAAGCGAAGAGTGCGGTGAAGTGCAGCAGTTTCAGCAGTGGCATCGACGCCCTCCATTGCCAGTCGTCCTGAGGTCTGCCTGTGTGACCTTGCCCGGCGAAACCCGGTTCGACCTTTTCGCCGGGTGCACCAGGCGCCCGCTGATGCCTTCGCTCGACCCTCGCAGGCCGCATTCTGCCTGGCCTGGCGCCGCTGCCATGAGTAGCTCGCGGGCTCGGCGGCGGCCCTGAAGGTATCCGCGGTTGTGTCACTGAATGTGTGGGCATTGTTGGTCGACCCGACAGGGTGTGACCCCGTGACGGGCGCGGCGCCCCGGCAGGCGTGGTAAACTTGGCGCCACTTCGCAGCCCATCGGGCTGCCCACTGGCGCCCGGGCGGCAGCCACTTCCAGCTGGCCACGAGGCCGGGAGATCGGATAGATGCACACGACGCAGTTGGTCGATCCCTTCGGCCGACGCATTACCTACCTGCGACTCTCGGTGACCGATCGCTGCGACTTCCGCTGCACCTATTGCATGAGCGAAGACATGGTGTTCGCGCCGCGCTCGCAGATCCTCAGCCTCGAGGAACTGTACAACGTCGCCGACGCCTTCATCGGGCTGGGCGTCAAGCGCATCCGCATCACCGGCGGTGAGCCATTGGTGCGCAAGAACCTGCTGAGCCTGTTGCGCCGCCTGGGCGAGCGCCCCGAGCTCGAGGACCTGTCGATCACCACCAATGGCTCGCAGCTCGCCCATATGGCGACCGATCTGCGCGCTGCCGGCGTCACCCGCCTCAACGTCAGCCTCGACTCGCTGCAGCGCGAACGTTTCGCCGCCTTCACCCGGCGCGACATGCTCGACCAGGTGCTGGCCGGTATCGACGCCGCAGCGGCGGCAGGCTTCAAGCGTATCAAGCTCAACAGCGTGGTACAGACCGGGCGCAACGACGACGAGGTGCTGGGCCTGGTGGAGTACGCCATGGCCCGCGGCCTGGACATCAGCTTTATCGAAGAGATGCCCCTGGGCAGCGTGGTCAGCCACCAGCGCGAGCAGACCTTCTGCTCCAGCGAGGTGGTGCGCGAGCACATCGAGGCGCGCCATGCCCTGGTGCGCAGCAGCCATGTCACCGGCGGGCCGTCGCGTTACTGGCAGGTCAGCGGCAGCGACACCCGGGTGGGCTTCATCTCGCCGCACAGCAACAACTTCTGCGGCGACTGCAACCGCGTGCGGGTTACCGCCGAGGGCAAGCTGGTGCTGTGCCTGGGCCACGACAATGCCCTGGATCTGCGTAGCCTAATGCGTGCCTACCCGGGGGACGGCGAGCGCCTGCGCGAGGCGCTGGTCGGTGCGCTGCAGCTCAAGCCCGAGCGCCATCACTTCGAGACCGATGAGCAGGTGCAGGTTATACGCTTCATGAGCATGACCGGCGGCTAAGCCGTTTCGTTTTCTACGCGTCTTTGCCCTCCAGACGAGCGGTTCGCGCCCAGGCGGCGCGGGCCTTTGCTCGCAGCCGGCTGATCGCCGCTTGGCTGGCTCGGCGGAATTTGCCCTGAACCTCCGCAACAGGCACTCACTCAACTTAAGGGAGCGGCCCATACAGGGCTATTTTCTGAAGCGACGAGGAGATTCAAAGTGGATAACAAAGACGTTATTTCGGTACTGAACGACCTGATCGAAACCAGCAAAGACGGCGAGAAAGGCTTCAGCGAGTGTGCCGAAGACGTGAAAGAGCCGCGCCTCAAGACTTTCTTCGTGCAGCGTTCGCAGGACTGCGCCAGCGCCGCGGCCGAGTTGCAGCAACTGGTACGCGGCCTGGGCGGCGACCCGGAAACCAGCTCCAGCGTTTCCGGTGCCCTGCACCGCGGCTGGGTCGACCTGAAATCGCTGCTGACCGGCAAGAGCGAAGAGGCCATCCTCAACGAGTGCGAGCGTGGTGAAGACGTCGCCCTGAAGGCCTACCGCGAAGCCCTGCAGAAAGACCTGCCCAGCAACGTTCGCGTTGTGCTGGAAAAGCAACTGCAAGGCGTGCAGCGCAACCATGATCAGGTCAAGGCACTGCGTGATTCCGCCCGCGCCAACTGATCGACGCTGATCGAAAAAGGATGCCTGCGGGCATCCTTTTTTTGTGCCCGCAATTGCAGCGGTGAAGGTCATCGAGAATAGTTCTTACTGACGTTCAGGCGAGCGTTTGTTACCCTATGTTTCCGTTTCCCGCTGGCGCCCGCCGCCGGCTCGCCGTGCAGTAAAAGGTTTTCCCGCCATGACTATCCCCGCCTTCCTCGCTCGCCTCACGGCAGCCCTGTGTCTGCTCTGCAGCGTCGCTGCCCAGGCCACCGACTATCCGCTCACCGTCACCGACCTGGCCGGCCGCCAGGTGACCCTCGAGCGCGAGCCCCAGCGCATCGTGCTCCAGGATGGTCGCGATCTGTTCGCCCTGGCGTTGCTGGACCGTGAAGACCCGTTCAAGCGCATCACGGTGTGGAACAACATCATCAAGCGCTCCGATCCCAATACCTGGCAGGTCTTCCAGAAGCGCTGGCCGCAGAGTTCCGGGCAGGCCATCGACATGCAATTCGGCGACGAGGGCGACATGAACCTCGAAGCCGTGGTTGCCGGCAAGCCCGACCTGCTGGTGTTCCAGTTGCGTGCGCGCAAATCCCTGGAAGGGGCGGGCGTCGAGCGCAAGCTGGCGGCGCTGAAGATTCCGGCGATCTACGTCGACAGCGACCTCGACCCGGTGCCCAACGGCCAGCAGAGCGTGGCGCTGCTCGGCAAGGTGCTCAACCGCGAGGCCCGCGCCAGCGAGTATCTGGATTTCTACAAGGCGCGCCTGGCCAAGGTCGACCAGCGGGTCGCCGAGCAGGGCAAACGGCCGCTGGTGTTCGTCGAGGCCAAGGCCGGGCAGGGTGGTGCCACCAGTTGCTGCTTCACCCACGGCGACGTGTACTGGGGCAAGCTGGTGCAGGCGGCCGGCGGCGATAACCTCGGCAGCCGGCTGCTGCCGGGTGCCACGGGCGACGTGACCCTGGAAACGGTGATCAGCAGCAAGCCCGACGTTTACCTGATGAGCGGCACCCAGTTTCCGGGCAGTGCCTCGATTTCACCGCCGTTCGGCTTCGGCCCCAGGGTGCAGCAGGCGGCCATCGACAAGGCCATGCAGCAACTGTTGCAGCGTCCCGGCATGGCGCAGCTGAGCGCCGTGCAACAGGGGCGCGTGTATGGCGTGTATCACCAGTTCTATGCCAGCGCCTGGAATATTCTGGCGGTCGAGTACCTGGCCCAGGCCTTCTACCCGCAAGCCGCCACCGGCCTGGATCACGCCGCCAGCACCCGCGCGCTGCTGGGCATGACCGGTCTCGGCGACGTGCCGGCGATCCTGTTCGGCCAGGCGCCTGTCGGTGAGTGAGTCCGCGCTGGGCGCGGCCCCGGCCGAGGGTTACCAGCAACGTTATGCGCGCGCGGTCTGGCAACGCAGCCTGCTGCTGGCCGGGCTGCTGCTGGTGGCCGTGATCGCCTTCATCGCCGATCTGGTGGTGGGCTCCGGAACCCTGAGTTTCGCCGATGCGCTGCAGGGGCTGTTCACCCCGGATCGGGTGGACGACGCCACTCGGGTGATCCTCTGGGAACTGCGCATGCCGATGACGTTGATGGCGGTGCTGGCCGGCACCTGCCTGGCGCTGGCCGGGCTGATCATGCAGACGGTGCTCGACAATCCGCTGGCCGAACCCTTCACCCTGGGCATTTCTTCGGCGGCGGGGTTCGGCGCGGCGCTGGCGCTGACCTTCAACCTGTCCCTGGCGCAGTGGCTGCCGGGCTTTGGCGCTGAGATGCTGGTGACGGCCAACGCCTTCCTGTTCTCGCTGCTCACCGTCGGCGTGATCCTGCTGCTGACCCGCGGGCAGATCGGCCTGCAGGCCATCACCCTGCTGGGTATCGCCGTGCACTTCGTGTTCAGCTCGTTGCTCGGCCTGGTGCAGTACGTGTCCAGCGTCGATCAGCTGCAGAGCATCGTGTTCTGGCTGATGGGCTCGCTGCTCCACGTGACCTGGAGCAAGGTCGGGCTGTGCGCCGTCATCGCCCTGATAGCGGTGCCGCTGGTGCTGCTGCAGGCCTGGGCACTGACCGCGCTGCGCAGTTTCGGCGAGCAGGCGGTGGTGTTCGGCATCCGCGTCAGGCGCGTGCGCACCAGCATGCTGGTGCTGGCGGCGCTGCTCGCCGGTGCGGTGACCTCGGTGGTCGGCATCATCGGCTTCGTCGGCCTGGTCGCACCCCATGTGGCGCGCCTGCTGGTCGGTGAGGATCAGCGTTTCACCATCGGCGTGACCCTGGCCTGCGGCATCATTTTCGTCACCCTGGCGTCGCTGGCCAGCAAACTGATCGTGCCGGGCGCGGTGCTGCCGATTGGCATGGTCACCTCGTTGATCGGCCTGCCGTTCTTCATCATCCTGATCCTGCGTGACCGGAGGCTGACCTCACGATGAGCTTCGTCACCCAGGATTACCGCGTTTCCATCGGCGGCCGTTCGATCATCCGCGACTTCGCCGTGCGTGCCGAAGCGGGGCGCACCCTGGCCCTGCTCGGCGCCAACGGCGCGGGCAAGTCGACCTTCATGAAAGGCCTGTGCGGCCTGCTGCGCGCCGAGGGCTCGGCGACCATCGACGGCACCCAGCTGATCGGCCTGGAGCCGGCGCTGCGGGCGCGGCTGATCGGCTACGTGGCCCAGGACCTGACCCACCTCGACGTGCGCCTGTCAACCTACGAGCTGCTCTTGCTGGCGCAGCATGGCGGAGCGCGGGGCTGGTCGACCCGGCGCGACAGCCAGCGGCGCGCCAGCGAGGTGCTCGACCTGCTGGGCCTGCAGCGTTTCGCCGAACAGCAGCCCGGGCAGTTGTCCGGCGGTGAGCGGCAGATGATTTCCCTCGCCCTGGCGCTGGTGCGCAGCCCGCGCCTGCTGCTGCTCGACGAGCCGACCTCGGCGCTGGACCTGGCCAACCAGCTGCACATGCTCGAGGCGGTCAGCGCCTACACGCGCCGCGAGAATATCGTCACCCTGGCGATCTTCCACGACATGAACCTGGCCAGCCGCTACGCCGACGATGCGCTGATGATCAGCCAGGGCCGTGTGCACGGCTGCGGTACCACCGAGCAGATGCTCACCTCCGAGCACCTGGCCGCCGTGTATGGCGTCGATTGCCGGACCCTGAGCGTGGACGGTGGTGCCTATACCGCGATCTATCCGGTGTCGGTAATTGGTTCGCGGAACTAAAGCACCGCCCCACGGAAGCTAGCCTGCCGGTGCTGCTGCAAGGCCAGGTGAATACAGCGATCGCGGATGCACCACCAATCATGTGGGAGCGCCGACCTCGGCGCGAATCGATGGCGGCTTTACTGCAATATTGGCGTCGTACACCCGATTCGCCGCGGGTCGCGGCTCCTACGATGCGATTGTGGCCATTCCTGGGGGCACTCTGATTCGCGTCCGCAAGCAGGCACCTATAGGGTCCACATCAGCCATCGCGGCGATGCACGCTGTTCCCCGCCGCAAAGGTCTCCCTAATCACCCGATCATCACCCAGGGTGATCAGCGCGAACAGCCGTTCGGCCAGGGTATCGCTCTGCTGCAGGCGGTAGTCGAGCAGCGGCGTGGCCTGGTAATCGAGCACCACGAAATCCGCGTCCTTGCCGGCCGCGAAGTTGCCGATGCGCTCGTCCAGATACAGCGCCCGGGCGCTGCCCAGGGTGGCCAGGTACAGCGACTTGAACGGGTCGAGCTTCTGCCCCTGCAGCTGCATGATCTTGTACGCCTCGCTGAGCGAGCGCAGCTGCGAGAAGCTGGTGCCGGCGCCAATGTCGGTGCCCAGGCCGACGCGCACCTTGTGCTGCTCCATGCGCTTGAGGTCGAACAGGCCGCTGCCGAGAAACAGGTTGGAGGTCGGGCAGAAGGCCACCGCCGAGCCGGTCTCCGCCAGCCGCGCGCATTCGGCGTCGCACAGGTGCACCGCATGGGCGAACACCGAGCGCGGGCCGGTCAGCTGGTGCTGGTCGTAGACATCCAGGTAGCCGCCGTTGTCCGGGAACAGCGCCTTGACCCACTCGATCTCCTGGCGGTTTTCCGACAGGTGGGTGTGCAGGTACAGGTCCGGGTACTCGCCCAGCAGGCGCCCAGCCATGGCCAGTTGCTCCGGCGTGCTGGTCGGTGCGAAGCGCGGCGTCACCGCGTAGTGCAGGCGGCCCTTGCCGTGCCAGCGCTCGATCAGCTCGCGGCTGTCGGCATAGCCGGATTCGACGGTGTCGGTCAGCGCCTCGGGGGCGTTGCGGTCCATCAGCACCTTGCCGGCGATCATGCGCAGGTTCAGCGCGCTGGCCACCTCGAAGAAGGCGTCTACCGATTGCTTGTGCACGCTGCCGAATACCAGGGCGGTGGTGGTGCCGTTGCGCAGCAGTTCCTTGACGAATACCTGGGCCACTTCGCTGGCGTGGGCCTGGTCGGCGAAGCGCATCTCGGTCGGAAAGGTGTAAGTGTTCAGCCAGTCGAGCAACTGCTCGCCATAGGCGCCGATCATGCCGGTCTGCGGGAAATGGATGTGGGTGTCGATAAACCCGGGGGTGATCAGCGCGTTCTCGTAGTGGGTCAGGGCGACGCCGGACAGCCGCGGCAGCAGCTCGGCAGCCGGGCCCACGTCGCGAACCTTGCCATCCTCGACCAGCAGGATGCCGTCCTCGAAATAGGCGTAGGACGCCTCGATGCCGACTTCGGCCGGGTCGGCCAGGCTGTGCAGAATGGCGCCGCGGTAGGCGTGGGAGCTAGTGGACATGGGGCCTCGATACAAATCCGGTGGAGCGGGGCGGGCGTCGCGGATGGCGATGCCCGCTGAGCGAGCGCCATGACAGGGAGGCTCGCAGCGGTGAACTGGGATTCTGCGTGACAAGCGTGGCGGCGACAACCACGCCTGAGGCAAATGTTGACCTTGTGGTCAGGTGCTGGGGCGGGGCGCTACGTCGTCGAGTCTGGCCGTCGTCGCATCGGCCTTCAGGGTCTCCGGCATGCCCAACAGCAGCAGCACCGCACAACCGGCCACGGCAGCGAGCACCAGAAAGGCGCTGTCGTAACCATTGGCCTCGGCGACATATCCGGCCAGGCCGTTGCTCAACGCCGCCCCGATACCGAACACCAGGCTGACGCTGGCCAGGCTGACGTTGAAGTGGCCGCTGCCGTGGGTCAGGTCGCGCACCATCAATGGGATCAACGCACCGAACAGGCCGGCGCCGATGCCATCGAGCAGTTGCACCGAGACCAACCACAGCGGATCGTCGCTGAGCGTATAGAGCACGCCACGGATCGGCAGGATCAGAAAACCTGCCAGCAGCAACGGTTTGCGACCCCACTGGTCGGCGCGGGCACCGACCAGCATGGCCGCCGGAATCATCACCAGTTGGGCGGCGACGATACAGGCCGAGATCAGCGTGGTGGCCAGGTGCGGATTGGCCTGCGCCAGTTTCTGCCCCACCAGCGGCAACATCGCCGCGTTGGCCAGGTGAAACAGCGCGCAGCACAGCGCCAGCAGCACCAGCGGTGGCTGGGTGAGCAGCTGGCGCAGCGGGGTCAGCGCCATACCGGTTTCACGGCCCCGGGCCTGGTCGGCATCGATGGCGCGTGCCGGAATGCTCAGCGCCGACAGCAGGCTCAGTACGGCCATGGCGGTCATCAGGTAGAACACCGCCACCGGGCCCCAGAGGTAGGCGGACAGACCGGCCAGCAGGGCGGCGGTGGCGTTGCCGGCATGGTTGAAGGATTCGTTGCGGGCGATACGTCCGGTAAAGGCTTTCGGCCCGACGATACCCAGGGTGATGCCGGCCAGCGCCGGGGCGAACACCGAGGAGGCCATGCCGGCGGCGATCTGGCTCGCCGCCACCCAGGCGAACTGCGCCTGCCACAGGGTGACCAGGCAGGCGAGGGTGACGAGGATGGAGGCGCCGACGATCAGCAGGCGCTTGTCGCGCACCCAGTCCACCAGGGCGCCAGCGGGAATCTGCGCCGCCAGCCCGGCCAGCCCGCCGAGTGCCATGACCAGGCCAATATCGCCGGCCTGCCACTTGTGCACCGACAGCAGGTAGATCGCCAGGTAGGGGCCGAGCCCGTCGCGTACATCAGCCAGAAAGAAATTCAGACGATCCAGTTTCGCGGCGCATGCGTACGTCGGCATGGAGATCCTCGGGCGGCAAGAAAATGCGCCAGGCGATTGCGCTGGCCTGGCGATTGGATGCCAGCGAAGCGGCGGCGTTCCATGTGCACAAGCGCTGCTCAGCTTCATGGCGCTGCTGTGCTAAACTCGCGGCCCTTCTGGCCATTGGCCAGGCCTCACGCTCCCCAAGCATCGCGCCTCAAGGACCTTTATGACGCCGTGCGCCGCTGACCTCCCTGCCAATCTGGTTGCCGTCTCGGCGAGTGCCTGCCCATGCGCCTGAAATCCATCAAGCTGGCGGGCTTCAAGTCCTTCGTCGACCCCACCACGGTGAACTTCCCCAGCAACATGGCGGCGGTGGTCGGGCCCAATGGCTGCGGCAAGTCCAACATCATCGATGCGGTGCGCTGGGTGATGGGCGAGAGCTCGGCGAAGAACCTGCGTGGCGAGTCGATGACCGACGTCATCTTCAACGGCTCCAACACCCGCAAACCGGTGACCCAGGCCAGCATCGAGCTGATCTTCGATAACAGCGACAACACCCTGACCGGCGAGTACGCGGCCTTCGCGGAAATCTCCATCCGCCGCCGGGTGACCCGCGACAGCCAGAACACCTATTTCCTCAACGGCGTGAAGTGCCGCCGGCGCGACATCACCGATATCTTCCTCGGTACCGGCCTGGGCCCGCGCAGCTACTCGATCATCGAGCAGGGCATGATCAGCAAGCTGATCGAGGCCAAGCCCGAGGAGCTGCGCAACTTCATCGAAGAGGCCGCCGGCATCTCCAAATACAAGGAGCGCCGCCGCGAGACGGAAAGCCGCATCCGTCGCACCCAGGAAAACCTGGCACGCCTGACCGACCTGCGCGAAGAGCTGGAACGCCAGCTCGAGCGCCTGCACCGCCAGGCCCAGGCCGCCGAGAAGTACCAGGAATACAAGGCCGAGGAGCGCCAGCTCAAGGCGCAACTGACCGCCCTGCGCTGGCAGACCCTGAACGAGCAGGTCGGCCAGCGCGAGGCGGTGATCGGCAACCAGGAGGTCAGCTTCGAGGCGCTGGTAGCCGAACAGCGCAACGCCGATGCCAGCATCGAGCGGTTGCGTGACGGCCACCATGAGCTGTCCGAACGTTTCAACCTGGTGCAGGGGCGCTTCTATTCGGTAGGCGGCGATATCGCCCGGGTCGAGCAGAGCATCCAGCACGGCCAGCAGCGCCTGCGCCAGTTGCAGGACGACCTGCGCGAAGCCGAGCGCGCACGCCTGGAAACCGAATCGCACCTGGGCCACGACCGCACCCTGCTGGCCACCCTGGGCGAAGAGCTGGCCATGCTCGAACCGGAGCAGCAAATCACCGCCGCCGCCGCCGAGGAATCCGCCGCCGCGCTGGAAGAAGCCGAGACCGGCATGCACGGCTGGCAGGAACAGTGGGACGCCTTCAACCAGCGCAGCGCCGAGCCGCGTCGTCAGGCCGAGGTGCAGCAGTCGCGCATCCAGCAGCTGGAGCAGAGCCTGGAGCGCCTCGCCGAACGCCAGCGGCGTCTGGGCGATGAACTGCAGCAACTGGCCGCCGACCCGGAAGATGCGGCGATCATCGAGCTGGGCGAGGAGATCGCCGTCGGCGAGTTGGACCTCGAACAATTGCAGGAGCAGGAAGCCGAACAGGCCGAGCGCCTGCAGCAACTGCGTGAAGAGCTGCAGCACACCGGCCAGGCTCAGCAGCAGGCCCAGGGCGAGCTGCAACGCCTCGCTGGTCGCCTCGCTTCCCTGGAAGCCTTGCAGCAGGCCGCGCTGGATCCGGGCAAGGGCACGGCGCAGTGGCTGCGTGACAACGGTCTTGATCAGCGCCCGCGCCTGGCCGAAGGCCTGCGTGTAGAGAGCGGCTGGGAACTGGCGGTGGAAACCGTGCTCGGCGCCGACCTGCAGGCCGTGCTGCAGGACGATTTCAGCGGGCTGGACTTCGCCGCCCTGAAGCAGGGCGAGCTGCGCCTGGTGTCGACCGCCGGTGACGGCCAGCGCCTGCCCGGCAGCCTGCTGGACAAGGTCGAGTCTCCCGTGGACCTCGCGCCCTGGCTGGGCCAGGTGCGCCCGGTCGAAAGGCTCGATCAGGCCCTGGCCGAACGCGCCACCCTGGCGCCGGGCGAAAGTCTGGTCAGCCGCGATGGCTATTGGGTGGGCCGGCATTTCCTGCGCGTGCGGCGTGCCAGCGAGGCGCAGAGCGGCGTGCTGGCCCGCGCCCAGGAGCTGGAAAGCCTGGGCCTGGAGCGGGACGAGCGCGAAGCGGCGTTGGCAGTGCTCGAAGAAAGCCTGCAGGCCCTGCGCGAGCGCCAGCGTCAGGAAGAAGAATTGCGCGAGCAGCAGCGCCGCCAGTTGCAGGATCAGGCACGCCGCCTGGGCGAGCTCAAGGCGCGCCTCTCGGCGGGGCAGGCCAAGGCCGAGCAGTTGCTGCTGCGGCGTCGGCGCATCGAGGCCGAGCAGCAGGAGCTGGCCGAGCAGCGCGCCATGGAAACCGAGCAGCTGGGCGAGGCGCGCCTGTACCTGCAGGATGCGCTGGACAGCATGGCCCTGGACACCGAACAGCGCGAAAGCCTGCTGGCCAGCCGCGATGCCCTGCGCGAGCGGCTCGACCGGGTGCGCCAGGAGGCGCGTCAGCACAAGGATCACGCCCACCAGCTGGCGGTACGCCTCGGCTCGCTGCGCGCCCAGCATGATTCGACGCGCCAGGCCCTGGAACGTCTGGAACTGCAATCCGAGCGCCTCACGGAAAAGCGCGAGCAGCTCGACCTGAACCTGGAAGAGGGCGCCGCACCGCTGGAAGAGCTGCGCCTGAAACTCGAAGAACTGCTGGAACGGCGCATGGGCGTCGAAGAGGAGCTGCGCCTGGCGCGTCTGGCCCTGGAAGATGCCGACCGCGAACTGCGTGATGCCGAGAAGCGTCGCACCCAGGCCGAGCAACAGGCGCAATTGCTGCGTGGCCAGCTGGAGCAGCAGCGCCTGGAGTGGCAGTCGCTGAACGTGCGCCGCAAGGCACTGCAGGACCAACTGCTCGAGGATGGCTACGACCTGCACGGCGTGCTGGCCACCTTGCCTGACGAGGCGAGCGAGGCGGCCTGGGAGCAGGCCCTGGAACAGATGGCCGGGCGCATCCAGCGGCTCGGCGCCATCAACCTGGCAGCCATCGAGGAATACCAGCAGCAATCCGAGCGCAAGCGCTACCTGGATGCCCAGGACGCCGACCTGGTCGAAGCGCTGGACACCCTGGAAAACGTCATCCGCAAGATCGACCGGGAAACCCGCAACCGCTTCAAGGAAACCTTCGACCAGATCAACGCCGGCCTGCAGGCGCTTTTCCCGAAAGTTTTCGGCGGTGGCAGCGCATATTTGGAACTCACCGGCGAAGATCTACTCGATACCGGGGTGACCATCATGGCGCGTCCACCGGGCAAGAAGAACAGCACCATCCATTTGCTGTCCGGCGGCGAGAAGGCATTGACGGCGCTGGCGCTGGTTTTTTCCATCTTCCAGCTCAATCCGGCACCGTTCTGCATGCTCGACGAAGTGGACGCACCGCTGGACGATGCCAACGTCGGGCGTTACGCGCGGCTGGTCAAGGAGATGTCGGCAACCGTGCAGTTCATCTACATCACCCACAACAAGATCGCCATGGAAATGGCCGACCAGTTGATGGGCGTGACCATGCACGAACCCGGTTGTTCGCGGCTGGTGGCGGTGGATGTCGAGGAGGCGTTGGCGATGGTGGACAGTTGAGAGGGCCAGCTGAGGATTTTGTCGCGTAAAAACCGGCCGCAGTGGCGGTTTTACAGCGTTTTGCCGGTGTAAAGTTGCCTTTCGTCGTGCTAGCTTAACGCCCACTTTTGTTGCACGTGGGAAAACGCCATTCAGAACATGGAGTTGGCGCCACGTTTCAAGGTCATCAGTACGGGCCAGGACGCCTTTTTTCATCAATTTTTGCTTTAGGGGTCAGGACATTTCATGGAATTCGGTCTACGCGAGTGGCTGATCATCATCGGTATCATCGTCATCGCCGGCATCCTCTTCGATGGCTGGCGGCGGATGCGCGGTGGCAAGGGCAAACTCAAGTTCCGGCTCGACCGCAACCTGTCCAACCTGCCCGATGACGAGGGCGATCCCGATGTGCTCAGCCCGCCCCGGGTGATAGAGCGCAACCACGAGCCCTCGCTGGATGAAGACGACCTGCCGTCGATGAGCGCCCGTGACGTCAACAGCCGCCGTCGCGGCGAGCCGCGCCAGGGCGACCTGGACCTGACCGCCGACGAGCCGGTACCGACCCTGCTCAGCCCGGTGGACGACGAACTCGATGCGCGCAGCGGCGTTTCCGGCAAGCCGGCCGACAAGGACCTGCCGCCGGTCGAGGAAGTGCTGGTGATCAACGTCATCGCCCGCGACGAACAGGGCTTCAAGGGCCCGGCGCTGCTGCAGAACATTCTGGAAAGCGGGCTGCGTTTCGGCGAGATGGACATCTTCCATCGCCACGAGAGCATGGCCGGCAACGGTGAAGTGCTGTTCTCCATGGCCAACGCCCTGAAACCCGGCACCTTCGACCTGGACGACATCGAAGGTTTCAGCACCCGTGCGGTGAGCTTCTTTCTCGGCCTGCCGGGCCCGCGTCACCCCAAGCAGGCCTTCGACGTGATGGTCGCGGCGGCGCGCAAGCTGGCCCACGAGCTCAACGGCGAACTCAAGGACGATCAGCGCAGCGTGCTGACCGCACAAACCATCGAACATTACCGTCAGCGCATCGTCGAATACGAACGCCGCCTGTTGACGCAAAAACGCTGAAAGAAAGCGGCACCGACGAGCCTCAAGCTACAAGCCCAGCGCTTGGCTTGAGGTTTTTCGTTTCTGTGCCCTGGCCGTGGCCCGCCGAGACCGACCCGCATGAAAGACTCCGCCCAACGTATCCTCGAACTGCGTCACGAACTGGACGCGCACAACTACCGCTATTACGTGCTCGACGAGCCGAGCGTGCCCGACGCCGAATACGATCGCCTGTTCCGCGAGCTGCAGGCGCTGGAAGCCGAGCACCCGGAACTGGTGACGCCGGATTCGCCGACCCAGCGCGTCGGTGGCGAAGCGCTCAGCGCCTTTGGCGAGGTGCGCCACGAAGTGCCGATGCTCAGCCTCGGTAACGCCTTCGAAGAGGACGACCTGCGGGCCTTCGACCGCAACGTGCAGAGCGGGCTGGGGCTGCGCGGCGGTGACCTGTTCGGCGCGGGTGGCGACGTCGAATACAGCTGCGAGCCCAAGCTCGACGGCCTGGCGGTGAGCCTGCTGTACCGCGATGGCAAGCTGGTGCGCGGCGCCACCCGCGGCGATGGCACCACCGGCGAAGACATCAGCGTCAACGTGCGCACCATCCGCAACGTGCCGCTCAAGCTGCAGGGCAGCGGCTGGCCGGACGTGCTGGAGGTGCGTGGCGAGGTGTACATGTCCCGCGCCGGCTTCGAGCGTCTCAACGCCGCCCAGGCCGAGATCGGCGGCAAGACCTTTGCCAACCCGCGTAACGCCGCGGCCGGCAGCCTGCGCCAGCTGGACTCGAAGATCACCGCCAGCCGCCCGCTGGAATTCTGCTGCTACGGCCTCGGCCAGCACAGCGCCGAGCCGGCGCCGACCCAGGTCGGCATGCTGCAGCGCCTGAAGACCTGGGGCATTCCCATCAGCCCCGAGCTGAAGCTGGCCAAGGGCGTGGACGAGTGCCTGGCCTATTACCGTGATATCGGCGAACGACGCATGGGCCTGGCCTATGACATCGACGGCGTGGTGTTCAAGGTCAACAACATCGAGGATCAGCAGCAGCTGGGCTTTCGTGCGCGCACGCCGCACTGGGCCGTGGCCCACAAGTTCCCGGCCATGGAGGAGTTGACCGAGCTGCTCGACGTGGAATTCCAGGTCGGCCGCACCGGCGCGGTGACCCCGGTGGCGCGCCTCAAGCCGGTCAAGGTGGCGGGCGTGACGGTGGCCAACGCGACCCTGCACAACATGGACGAAGTGGCGCGCCTGGGGGTGATGATCGGCGACACGGTGATCATCCGCCGCGCCGGTGACGTGATTCCCCAGGTGATGCAGGTGGTCACCGAACGTCGCCCCGAGGATGCCCGCCCGGTCGCGGTGCCGGAGCAATGCCCGGTGTGTGGCTCGGCGGTCGAGCGCACCCAGCTGATCAAGCGCAGCAAGGGCCGCGAAACGGTCAGCGAGGGCGCCGTGTATCGCTGCGTCGGGCGCCTGGCCTGCGCCGCCCAGCTCAAGCAGGCGATCATCCATTTCGTGTCGCGCCGCGCCATGGACATCGAGGGGCTCGGTGAAAAGAGCGTCGAGCAGTTGGTGGACGAAGGCCTGGTGGGCTCGCCGGCCGACCTCTACACCCTGGCGTTCGAGCAGATCGTCGGCCTGGAAGGCTTTGCCGAGGTGTCCAGCAACAAACTGCTCAAGGCCATCGCCGACAGCAAGCGCCCGAGCCTGGCGCGCTTCATCTACGCCCTGGGTATCCCCGATGTCGGTGAGGAAACCGCCAAGGTGCTGGCACGCTCCCTGGGCTCGCTGGAGCGGGTCACCCAGGCGCTGCCCGAGGTGCTCACCTACCTGCCGGACATCGGCCTGGAAGTGGCCCACGAAATCCACAGCTTCTTCGAGGATGCGCACAACCAGGCGGTGATCAAGCACCTGCTCGAGCGTGGGCTGGAACTGCAGGACCAGGGCGAACTGTCTGCCGAGTTCGCCGCCAGTACTACCCTCGGCGGGCTGCTCGACAAGCTGGACATTCCCTTCGTGGCGGCCACCGGGGCGAAGAACCTGGCCGAGCGCTTCAAGACGCTGGAAGCGGTGATCACCGCCGATTGGCTGGATCTCAGCGCCATGAAAGGCCTCAACGAAAAAGCCAAGCAGTCGGTGCGCGAGTTCTTCGCCAACGTCGAGAACGCCAGGCGCGCACGGGCCATCGAGGCGCAACTGCGTGATTTCGGCATGCACTGGGAGAGCGAGAAGAAGGTCGTCGAAGGCCTGCCGCTGGCCGGCCAGACCTGGGTGCTGACCGGCAGCCTGGAAGTGATGAGCCGCGACATCGCCAAAGAGAAACTGGAAAGCCTGGGCGCCAAGGTGGCTGGCTCGGTGTCGGCGAAAACCACCTGCGTGGTCGCCGGCCCCGGGGCCGGCTCGAAACTGGCCAGGGCCACCGAGCTGAATATTCCGGTGCTCGATGAACAGACGTTTATCGCCAAGCTGACGGATTACGGTATCGCTGCTGAGTAGTGCTGCTTAGCCGTCTATGGGAGCGGGCGGGGACGCCTAGTCCATGGCCGCTCCCACAAGCTTTCTAGCCTGTGCTCGGATGAGGGAAACCCGTCAAGCTGGCTCTTGAGTACCCCTCAACCACCCGCCAACATCATCCAGAACGAGGCCCCGACCCCGACGATGCTTTCACCTGCCACCAGACCGGCTGCGGCGGCGATGGTGAAGCGCTCGCCGAGGCTGCGCCAACGCGATTGCACCACCCAGGCGAGCAGGGCGCCGATGGCCATCATCAGCGAGATCGACGCCGGAATGATGAACGCCAGGCCAAAGGCCGCCGAGCTCGGCAGCCACCGGGCGAAGGTCGACTGCCCGGGCAGGCTCGCTTCCAGGATGCCGAACGCCACGCCGCACAAGGCGCCGATCAGCATGGCCCAGCGGATGCTGGCGTGGAGGGAAGCGAGGCCAAAGCCCAGTACCTCGGCCACCGCTTTCCAGGTGGCCACGGCCGGTGCCGGCCACTGCTGGGTGATCAGCATGCCTTGTGGGTCGGGAATCAGGATCTGGTAGACCAGCACGCCGACGACGCTGCCGACCAGGATACCCAGGCACTGGGCGATCAACTGGTTGTCAGGCTTGGCGCCGATGGCGTGACCGACCCGGAAGTCGTTGAGCAGGTCGGTGCATTGCCCGGCGGCGCCACCAGCGGTGTTGGCGGCCATCAGGTTGACGCTGACCTGCCCCGGTGCGATCACCCCGAACGTCAGTTGCGACAGCTGCCCGGTGGCGCCAATCGGTGGAATGCCGGTCGCCCCGACCACCCGCGCCGCCATGCAGGCAAGGGCGACGGCCAGGGGCACGCTGAGCAGCGCCATCAGCGGGTCGATATCGAACAGCAGCACCTGCAGCGTCACCACCAGCAACGAGGCCAGAACCAGCATGAGCAGCGGCAGTTTCGCCGGGCTGTACCGGGGCGTTTCACCCGTGGCGCGGGCGACCCGCCGGCTTGCCACGAAGCGCACCGCCAGCGCGGTCAGGGTGGCGCAGACCAGCAGGGTCACGCCGGGCCACAGCAGCCATTCCACCAGGGGGGCGAACTGTGGGCCGCTGGCGTCATTGGCAAGGGGGACCAGGCCGCTGCTCAGCAGCCAGGGCGCCAGACCGCCCCAGGCGATCAGTGCACCGAGCAGCAGTGACAGGCCGACGCGAATGCCGATGATGCCGCCAAAGCCGATCAGCAGCGGTGATGGGTCGAGGTTGAAGGTCAGCCGCTCCAATTGGGTGCCGGGTGACCAGCGCGGCAGGGCATAGAGGAAGGTATCGACCCATTTGACCAGGCCACCGAGCACGGCCGCCGCACCGAGCACGCAGAGGCGTTGCAGCGCGTCACGGCCGTGGTTGTAGACCTGCTGCATGGTTTCCAGGGTGGCGACCGCTTCGGGAAAGCGCAGGCGGGTGTCCTCCACCATGCTGCGGCGCAGGTACCAGGCCACCCAGATTCCCAGAAAACTCACCGAGAACACCCAGGCCACCAGGGGCAGGGTCGGCAGTTGCTGGCCGGTCAGCAGGGTGTAGGCCGGTATGGGCGCCACCAGGCCGCCGGAGATGATCGAGGCGGCCGCCGAGGCGGTGGTCTGGTTGATGTTGCTCTCGCGCATGCTCCAGGCCGTGCCCAGGCGCCAGCGCACCAGGCTCTGCCAGATGCCATAGCTGACCAGCAGGGCGATGATCGACATATTGAATGACCAGCCGATCTTCAGGCCCGAATAGATGTTCGACGGCGTCAGCAGGGCGCCGAGCAGTACACCGGAAAACAGCGCGCGGAAGGTGAGTTCGCGGTCGGCGAGCATGGCGAGCCTGCAACTGACGAATGTCGTCGTTTGAGGCGACAGGCTGGCGGGGGTTCAGTCTTAAGGCAGGGGAGGTGCTGCGGGGAGAGCGGCGGGGCGCTGTAGGGCGCCCCGCCGATGGATCAGTTGACCGCGTCGGTCAGGGCCTTGGCCGGTACGAACTTCACGACCTTCTTGGCAGCGATTTCGATGGCCTTGCCGGTCTGCGGGTTGCGACCGGTGCGCGCCGGGCGCTCGCTGACCTTCAGTTTGCCGATGCCGGGCAGGGTGATTTCACCACCATTTTCCAACGCGTCGCTGACGATCTCGCTCAGCTGATCGAGGGCCGCACGGACGGTGGTCTTCGGCGTGTCGATGGCTTCTGCGATGTCACCGATCAATTGGTCTTTGGTAATGGCCATGTGATTGCTCCTTGGGGATGAAAAGTCTGGCGTTGGATAACGCGCTACTCACGGATGATCGATCAAGGCGGTACTGCCCGATCGGTCAGGCTTCATTGTGACCCACCCGCTGCCGGTTAATTCCCGTCACGGTGCTCAATTGCGGGCATTTACGGCCGTTTGCTGCGGGCGGTCACGGCGTTTGGGATGCCGAGCCTGCGAGCGGTTGGTCCGGCCGCACCACGATCATTGCAAACGCCGCTTCGCTTCGGGCATGGAAAAGCTTTCCTTGTCGATTACCATTGCCTGCGCGCAACGAGGCGGCACCCGCGGAGTTCGGCGCAACCATCGGCGGTCTCCAGCAGCACGGCCCAGCTCACGCGGGGATGGCAGCGAACCGCGCCGTCCGGTGAGCTGATGCGACGGCGCGATTGGGCCCTCATCTGCACGCTAAGTGCTTGAAGCAGTTGTAAGTTCGGCACAAGCCGGTACAATGGCGCCGGCTCACTGCATGGTGAGCCGCGTTATGGTGGTCCTGCCGGTCCCCCCGCAACGATTACCCGTGAACCTGGTCAGATCCGGAAGGAAGCAGCCACAGCGGGAACATTGTGTGCCGGGGTGTGGCTGGCAGGATCGCCTCCATCTCCAGGCCCGTTCGGGTCACTCGATTTTTAAATGCGGCTTCGGCGCTCGGTACCTACCGCAGCGGCATTTTCTGCTGTCCGTCGTTTTTGCTCCGGGCGAGCGATTTCTCGCGTTAGCCATTAAAAAGCCCGTCGCAGGGACGGGCAAAGGGTGACACTGGAGAGAGGGCGCCCGCTTACAGGATCGATAGCGGGTAGTTGAAGATCAGGCGGTTCTCGTCGAACTCGTTGTTGCTGAAGTCGCGGCGGATGCTCGCATTGCGCCAGCGCACGCTCAGGTTCTTGAAGGCGCCGTCCTGGATCACGTAGGCCAGCTCGGTCTCGCGGCCCCATTCCTTGCCATCGTCGGTCGCGGCGGTATGCACGTTGCTGCCACTGATATAGCGGTTCATCAGGGTCAGGCCGGGAATGCCGACACCGGCGAAATTGAAGTCGTGGCGCAGTTGCCAGGATTTTTCCCTGGCGTTGTCGAAGCTGGAGTTGTAGCTGTCGTTGGCCAGGGTGCCGCCGCTGGTGCCGTTGACGCGCATCCAGCCGGTGTCACCTGTGACCTTCTGCAGTCCGACGTAAAAGGTATTGCTGCCGTACTTGGCGGAGAACAGGCCGGAGTAGGTCTTGTTGTCCAGCTTGCCGGCCCGGGCGGAGCCGTCGTCTTCACCCTGGAAGTAACCGAGGTTGGCGCCCAGAACCCAGTCGCCGATGGGTTGGCTGTGGGTCAGTTGCAGGTACTGCTGCTCGTAGACGTCCTTCAGCTCGGCGCCCCACAGGCCGATCAGGGTGCGGTCGCCGTTGAACTTGTATTCGCCGCCGACGAAATTGAAACGGTTGGCGTCATTGGCGGCGCTGTTGCCGTTCAGGAACATGTTTTCCATGCTGGCATTGTTGCGTTCGCTGTTCTGGCGGAACTGGCCGCCGTACAGCGTCAGGCCGGCGATTTCGTTGGAGGTGACCTGGGCGCCCTCGAAGGTCTGCGGCAGCGAGCGGCCGTCGTCGGCACGCAGGATCGGCAGCACCGGCATCCATTCGCCGACCTTCAGCTCGGTCTTGGAAATCTTCGCTTTGGCCGCCAGGGCCAGGCGACCATAGTCGTCGGCCGGGCGGCCATCGTCGTGACGCGGCAGCAGGCCGGTGCCGTAGGTGCCGCGACCGCCGTCGAGCTTGAGCGAAAGCATGCCCAGCGCATCGACACCAAAGCCGACCATGCCGGGTGTGTAGCCGGAGCGGGCATCGAGAATGAAGCTTTGGGTCCATTCCTCGGCCTTGCTCTGCGGCGCTGCTGCGCTCGGGCCTTCGGGGTTGGTGAAGTTGCGGTTGATGTAGAAGTTGCGCAGGTTCAGCGACACCTTGGTGTCGTCGACGAAGCCATCGGCCTGGGCGCTCATCGGCAGGGCCAGGGCTACGCCAAGCGCCAGCAGCGAAGGGGCGAGCAGGAAGCGGCTGGGTACTGCGGTTTCGATCGGTTTCATGACGGTTTTCCTTTTCTCAGGACGCACGCGTCCTGCCGCCTGGGCGGAAGCTTTTATCTGTCATCGATTGGTGGAGTTGCCCGCAGGGGCGCTCCGGTGCAGCAAGGGCCGGGCAGCTTGCCTGCCCAGCCGGGCTATCAGGGTTGCTCGATACCGACGCTGTCCGGCGAGATCTCGATGGCCTTGGCCTTGTACATCGACCAGGCGGTGACCGACTGCCAGCGCTTGAGGAACTGCTCGGCCTCGGCGCCATTGAGGTTCAGGCTCTGGGCGCCGTAGTTCTTCAGAAAGCCCTGGAACTCTTCATTGGCGACGGCCTTGGCGTAGGCCTCGACCAGCTTCTGCTTGATGTCGTCCGGGGTGTCCTTGTGTACGAACGCGCCCCAGAACGGACCCCATGGCAGGTATTCGCCGATGTCCGGCAGGGCCTTGGTGATCGGCTCGACGCCCGGCAGCTCCGGCACTTCCTCGGCGGCCAGCACGGCCAGCGCCTTGAGCTTGCCGGAGCGCACCAGTTCCTGGGCGGCTGCCAGGCTCAGCGGCATGAAGTCGATGTGCTTGCCCATCAGCGCGGTGATGCCCGGGCCGTCGCCGCCAAAGGTCACTTCACGCACTTTCAGCTCGCCGACGGCATTGACCATGGCGTGCACGGTGCTGGGCAGGCCGCCGGCGCCGGTGGAGCCCATGCGCAGGGTGTTCGGTTTTTCCTTGGCGGCGGCCAGCAGCTCGGCCATGGAGTTGAACGGGCTGTCGGCATTGGTGGCGATCACCACCACGTTCTGGCCGATGATATTGACCGGGTAGAAGTCGCTGTAGTCGAACTTGGCCAGGCCGAGGACCGGGTACAGCTGCGGGTTTTCGGCGCCGAGCAGCAGGGTGTAGCCGTTGGCGCGCTGCTGCATCACGTAGCTGCTGCCGATCACCGCCGTGCCGCCAGGGCGGTTGTTGAGGATCAGCTTGGTGCCCAGCTCCTTCTCGACGTAGGGCGCCAGGCTGCGCATCACGTTATCGGTGGCACCGCCGGCGCCCCAGGGAATCACCGCCTGGATGCTGCGTTCCGGGTATTCGGCATGGGCAGGCAGGGCCAGCGTCAGTGCACTGAGGGAAAATGCGACGCCGGTAAGCAGTTGCTTGAGCATGTTGGAGACTCCATCGGTTGTTGTTATCTATCCGTTTCCGGGCATGCGTGACGCGGTGTATCAAGGTTGAACCGAGGCGGCCTTGCGCTTGCGTTTCAGCCAGCCGAACAGCGGCGTGTTGCTCAGCAGCACCAGCACCAGGGCGCTGGTGAGGATCAGCGACAGCGGGCTGCTGACCATCTCGCCAAGCAACTCGACGGGGTTGTCTCCGACCGAGGCCATGGCCTGGCGGTAGGAGCTGTCCATCAACGGGCCGAGAATTACGCCGAGGATGATCGGCCCCATCTGGAAGCCGAACGCCTTGAGGAAATAGCCGAGCAGGCCGAAACCGAGCATCCAGTACACCTCGGTCATGCTGCTGTTCAGCGAGTAGGAGCCGACGGTGCAGAGCACCAGGATCAGCGGGATCAGCACGGCCTTGGGCAGCTCGACGACCTTGGCGAACAGCTTGATGCCCATCAGCCCGAAGATCAGCAGGAAGATGTTGGCCAGCGCCAGGTTGCCGACGGTGAACCAGAAGATGTGCGGGTTCTCGACCATCAGCATCGGGCCGGGGTTGAGGCCATGGATGACCAGGGCGCCGATGATCACCGCGGTGACCGCATCGCCGGGCATGCCCAGGGTCAGCATCGGCACATAGGCGCTGCCGACGGCGGCGCTGTTGGCGGTTTCCGGTGCCACCAGGCCCTCGTAGGCACCTTCACCGAAGGGACTGGTGGGGTTCTTGACCGTGCGCTTGGCATGGTCGTAGGCGAGCAGGGCGGCGATCTCGCCACCGACGCCGGGCAATACGCCGACCAGCACGCCGATGATCGAGGTGCGCAGCGACAGCGGCAGGAACTTGAGCACCATCGCCACCGAGGGAATGATCTTGTCGACCTTCTGCTTGACCGCCTGGGTGCTGAGGTTGTGCAGCTGGAAGAGCGCTTCGGCGACGCCGAACAGGCCGATCATCACCACCACGTAGTGGATGCCGCCCATCAGCTCCATCTGGCCCATGGTGAAGCGCCCCTCGGCGGTAACCGGGTCCATGCCGACCATGCCGATGATGGCGCCCAGGGCGACGGCGAAGATGCCCTTGGCCAGGCTGCCTTCGGCGAGGCTGCCGACCAGCATCAGGCCGATGGCGGCGATCAGGAAGTAGTCGCGAGGCGCGAATTTCAGCGCCAGGTCGCCGAGTAACGGCGCCGCCAGGGCCAGCACCACGGTGCCGATCAGCCCGCCGATCACCGACATCACGGTACTCAGGCCAATGGCCTGGCCGGCCTCGCCACGCTTGGCCAGCGGGTAGCCGTCGAAGGAGGTGGCCACCGAGGAGGGGCCGCCGGGGATGTTCAGCAGGATGGCGCTACGGGCGCCACCGTACACGCCGCCGATGAAGATGCCGACGATCAGCGCCAGGGCGTCGTTGACGTCCCAGGAGAAGGTGAACGAGACCAGGATGGACACCGCCATGGTCACCGACAGGCCGGGAATGGCGCCGATGTAGATGCCGGCAAAGGTGCCGAGCGCCGTCAGCATCAGCAGGTTGGGGTCCATCCAGGCCATCAGCAGGTAGGAAAAGGTATCGCTCATGGGAGTCTCGTCTCAGGGCAGGTAGACGCTGAACGCCAGGGTGAACAGCAGGTAGATGGCCAGTACCGAAATGCCGCTGGCCATCAAGGCCGAAAGCACCCTGCCGCGCCGCAGGTAGACGATGGCGAGCACCAGGAAGGCGAAGGTGCTGATGTAGAAGCTCGCCCACTGGATGACGGCCAGGTAGGCCACCGACAGCAGGGTGAAGACCACGATATGGCGCGGGAAGTGTTCATGGCTGAGGCGTTTGGCGGAGGCTGCCCAGCCTTCGCCGTGAGTCGGTTTGCCGCGCAGTTCCCAGAGCACTCTCAGGGCGGCGATCAGCAGCACGGCAGCGACGCCAAGGGGAAAGGCGCCAGGCGAGCTGATCGAGGAGAACCCGGAAATCAGGTGGGCCTGGTACAGCACGGCAAGGCTGAAGATCACCAGCAGAACGCAGAAGGTGGGTTCGCCCACCGGCACTTTTTTCGATGTGCTCATCATTCTCTCCTGAAGCAGTCCACGCTGCCCTCGTTGCTAAAACGGGTCAGGCGCGTACGCCAGATTGGCGATCTTGGGCACGGGTGGGGCCCGGGGATGTTGGTGCCACGAGCAGGTCAATGGCCGCCGGGGCGAAGGACGAGGCGGCATCGCTGTGCGTGGTGGCCAGGGCGCGGAGGGCGCTGAGACTGATCAGTCGAGCGCGGGTGAACACAGTGTCGAGCTGTGGCATGGGAGTGACCTTCTTATATTTATAGGTGCGGCATGTTGTCGTGTGCAGCGCTGGCAGAGCCGGCGTGTCTCACGCAGGTGCTGGGAATACTGTGCGCTGGTAGTGGCCATTTCAATTCGCTGGATCGGTTGTTGTTCGGTAACCGAACAAGAACGAACCAGTTAGTACAAATAACCGGTCAGGATTATGGCCTTATGCCCACTGCGCAGCCAAGCCGCCATGACCCCCTGCAGGCGCTGCGATGATTTCAGAATGTGGCGGTTCCGCCGACACCTGCGGGTCTTTAGAATCGCGGCAAATCCTTCGAGGGCAGAACCATGGCCGGGAGCCAGATTGAACGGGCATTGAACCTGCTGGAAAGCCTGGCAGGCGCCGGTGACGTACCGATGCAGACGTTGGCCGAGCAACTGCAGATTCCCAAGAGCGCCACCCACCGCATGCTCGCCGAACTGGTGCGCCTGGGGTACGTGCGGCAGGACGCCGAGACCAGCCGCTATAGCTTGTCGACCAAGCTGGTCGCCCTGGGCTTTCGTTACCTGGCCGGCAGTGGCGCGGATATCGTGCAGCCGATCCTTGATCGCCTGGCGCGGCAAAGCGCCGAACTGGTGCGCCTGGGGGTGATCGAAGGCGAGCGACAGACCTGGATCGCCAAGTCCCAGGGCGCACGCTCCGGCTTGCGCTACGACCCGGACATGGGCCGTGACGCGCCGCTGCGCTATACCGCATCCGGCCATGCCTGGCTGGCCAGCCTGACGGATGCCGAGGCACTGGCACTGGTGGCGCGTCAGCAAATTGCCGACGACAGCGAGTTCGGCCCCAACGCGCCCCATGATGATCAGGCGCTGCTCGGTTATCTGCAGCGTGCCCGCGAGCGCGGCTATGCAACGGTGGTGGAAACCTCCTCGCTGGGTACCTGTGCGTTGGCGGCGGTGGTCAGCCATCCACAACAGGGCGGAGTGATCGGTGTGCTGAGCATTGCCGGCCCCAGCGCGCGCATGCCGGCCGAGCGCATGGAGCAGCTTGCACCACTGTTGTTGGAAGCGGCTGCCGAGCTGTCATCGGCGAGCCAGGCTTCTGATCTGTTCGTCTGACCGGCCGATAGCGTTCGATTAACGCCCGAGGGTCGGGAACGCTATTGATTAAATATGGAACCGGGTTCTAGATTGTTGTCAGCGCCATGTGCCGACGACAATCAGAAAAGGACTCGAGACTTGACCCCCCTACGAATCGCCCTGGTCGGTGCCGGCATCATGGGCCGCCAACACCTCCGCTATCTGCGCGAGCTGCCAGAAGCCACCCTGTGCGCCATCGTCGATCCCTCCGAGCAAGCCTGCCAGTTGGCCCGCGAACAGGGCGTTCCCTGTTTCGACGAGCTGCAGGGGCTGCTCGACAGCGGCCTGGCACAGGCGGTGATCGTCGCCAACCCCAACGCTGCCCACGTACCCACCGCGGTGCGCTGTATAGAGGCCGGCCTGCCGGCGTTGCTCGAGAAACCGGTCGGCGTGAACCTTCTGGAAGTACGCGAGCTGGTGGCGGCAGTCGAACGTAGCGGCGTGCCGGTGCTGGTCGGCCATCACCGTCGCCATAACCCGCTGATCGACAAGGCGCGGGAGTTGATGTGCCAGGGTGCGTTGGGCCGGCTCACCACGGTGACGGCGCTCTGGCAACTGCAGAAGCCGGACAGTTATTACCAGGTGCCTTGGCGGCGCGAGCCGGGGGCGGGCATGCTGCTGACCAACCTGATCCATGATCTGGATCTGCTGCGTTACCTGTGTGGCGAGGTGGAGCAGGTTCAGGCGCTTACCAGCCGTGCGGTGCGCGGCCTCGCCAACGAAGACAGCGCAGCGATCATCCTGCGTTTCGCCAACGGCGCCCTGGGGAGCCTGACCGGCTCCGACGCGGTGGCCGCCCCCTGGAGCTGGGAGCTGAGCGCCGGGGAAAATCCGCTGTACCCGAGGCAGGCTGATCAGCCCTGTTACCTGCTGGCCGGCACCGCCGGTTCGCTGAGCATCCCGCAATTGCGCTACTGGTCGTACGCCGCGCCAGGTGCAGGCTGGCACGAGCCCTTGCACAGCTCGGCGCAACCGCACGAGGCCGCTCCTGCGCTTTTGTTGCAACTCGGGCATTTCATCGAGGTTGCCAGGGGCAATGCCCAGCCGCTGGTCAGCGCGGTCGATGCCGGGCGTACCCTGGCACTGTATGACGCCATTTGCCGCGCCGCCGAGCAGGGCTGCAGCACCGTACCCGAGCCCATCTGAGCCACCGTCCATTCGCGGGCCATGGCCCGGAGAGAAGATCGATGCACACCCACGAATGCCTGATTTCCCTGGCCAGCCTCACCGTGCTGGAGCTGTCACCGCCACAGATGGTCGAGGTGGCGGCTCGCAGCGGCTACAGCCATGTCGGCCTGCGCCTGATTCCCGCAACCGAGGAGGAGCATCACTTCGCGCTGGTGGCCGACCCGGACCTGCGCCGGCAGACGCTCAAGCGCCTGCGCGACACCGGCATCGGCGTGCTCGACGTCGAGATCCTGCGGCTCAAGCCCCAAACGTGCTGCAGCGACTTCGAGGCCGTGCTGGAGGTTGGCGCCGAGTTCGGTGCCAGCGAGGTGCTGGTCGCCGGCAACGACCCGGACGAAGCACGGCTGACCGACAACTTCGCCGAATTGTGCGACCGCGCCATGGCGTACGGCTTGCGCCCTCACCTGGAGTTCATGCCCTGGACCAACGTTGCCGACCTTTCACAGGCGGTGCGTATCGTGGGTCAGGCCGGGCGTGCCAACGGCGGCGTGTTGGTCGATGCCTTTCATTTCGACCGTTCGGGTTCACGTCTAGACGCGCTGCAGCAGGTGGAACCATCATGGCTGCGTTATGCCCAACTGTGCGATGTGGCCGGGCCGCGACCGGACGACATGACGGAGATTTTGCGCCAGGCGCGCCACGAACGGCGCTTCCCCGGTGATGGCGATTGTGACTTGATGGGGCTGTTGCGCTGTCTACCGGCCAATGTTCCGTTGAGTCTGGAAGTGCCCAACCGGCAGGTGGCGGATCCGGCACGGCGGGCGCAGTTGGCCATCGACAAGACCCGGGTATTGCTGGAACGCCTCGAGCCGTCGGCATGAGCCCTACCTGCATCCGCGATGGCAGTGGAACCTCTAGATAGTTAGTTTGCTACCGATAATGACGTCTGCATCACGAGAATCCCCATGAGCACCCCGAGTTCGCTGTCAGGCGTCAACCATCCCCTGAAGGGCATCGCCCTGGTGGTGCTGGCGACCTTCCTGTTCGCCAGCCATGACGCGCTGTCCAAGTACCTGTCCGGCTTCTACCCGGTGATCATGGTGGTATGGGCCCGCTACGTGGTGCATACGTTGTTGATGGCCGGCATCTTCCTGCCCCAGTCGGGCCTGCGCGTGCTGCGCAGCAAGCGGCCGGGGCTGCAGGCGCTGCGGGCGATCTGCCTGCTGGGCTGCAGCCTGTTCTTCACCACGGGCCTCTTGTACATCCCGCTGGCCGAGGCCACGGCGGTCAACTTCCTGGCCCCGCTGCTGGTCACCGCGCTGTCGGTGCCCTTGCTCAAGGAGCATGTCAGTCGCGGGCAGTGGGCCGCGGTGCTGGTCGGCTTCGTGGGGGTGCTGATCATCGTGCATCCGGGCGGCGATCTGTTCACCCCGGCCGTGCTGCTGCCGCTCTGTTCGGCGAGCTGCTTCGCCGCCTACCAGATACTCACGCGCCTGCTCAGCCAGTACGACACGCCGACCACCAGCAACTTCTTCACCGGCCTGCTCAATACCTTGCTGATGAGTTGTCTGGTGCCGTTCTTCTGGCAGTTGCCGCAGTGGCACCATTTGCCGCTGATGCTGGCCCTCGGCGCGTGCGGCATGTTCGCCCATCTGCTGCTGACCAAGGCCTTCCGCCATGCCGCGCCGGCACTGCTGGCACCGTTCGGCTACTGCCAGATCGTCTTCGCCGGCCTCTTGGGGCTGATCATCTTCGGCCACGACCCTGAGGCGAGCGCCAAGGTAGGCATCGCCATCATCTGTCTCAGCGGGCTGGCGGCGGCCTACCAGCAACGTCGGAAACGCTGAAGGTTTTCACCGCTGGAATGCAAGAAGGCCCAAAAGGGCCTTCTTGTTTTACGCCAGCTGGTCAGTGGCTGGCTTCGTTCACGCTGTTCTGGCGGGCGGCGTCGTACTCGGCCTTGTCCATCGGCTTGGCGCCCGGCTTGCCCAGTTCGCTCATCGGGATCCGGTAGGTTTCCGGCGCGATGAAGGCGGCGATGGCGCACAGGCAGGTGATGCCGAATGCCAGGCTGCCGACCAGCCATGGGATGTTGTCCGAGCCGGGCGGCGCGACCATGGCGAACACCGCGGGCAGCATGGCGGTGAGCATGGTGCCGATGTTCTGGGCGATGGCCATGGCCGAGACGCGATAACGGGTCTGGAACAGCTCCGGATAGAAGCTTGGGAACACCGCGTTGTAACCCTGATAGACCACGCCCCACATCAGCAGCGACATGATGAACGCCAGCGGCACGTTGCTGATGCTGATCGCATACAGGTAGCCGAAGGCCAGCAGGCCCGAGCCCAGCGCGCCGGTGATCATGGTCGGGCGACGGCCGATCCTGTCGGAGAGGTTGCCCACGAAGGGGATCACCAGCACCGCGACGATGTTGCCGACTACGGGAATCCACAGGTAGATGCTCTTGTCGAAGCCGATTCCGTAGGCCGGTTGCACGGCATAGGCGGCGCCGAAGATGGTAGCCACCACCGGGATCACGTTCATCAGCGCCATGACCATGACCAGGAACATGGTCCGCCAGCTGGTGCTGAAGGCTTCGGCGATCGGCGACTTGGCGATCTTTTGCTTGTTCTCTTCGTTGACGAAGGCCGGCGTCTCGTGGACTTCACGGCGGATGATGAAGCCCGCCAGCAGCACGAAGGCGCTGAGCAGGAACGGGATCCGCCAGCCCCAGTCGTTGAAGGCTTCGGTCGGCATGAAGTAGGCCAGCGGCAGGAACACGGCGGCGGCAAGCACCTGGCCGGCCTGCACGCCCTGCAGCGTGAAGCTGGCGTAGAAGCCTCGTCGTCCGAACGGCGCATGTTCGAGGATCATCGAGCTGGCGCCGGAGATCTCGCCAGCCACGGCAAAACCCTGGATCAGACGCAGCACCACCAGCAGGGCCGGAGCGAGGAAGCCGATGTCGTGGTAGGTAGGCAGCAGGCCCACGGCCATGGTGGAGATGCCCATCAGGAACATGCAGAGCAGCAGCACGTTCTTGCGACCACGGGTGTCGCCCCAATGGCCGAGAACGAAGGCGCCTACCGGGCGGGCCAGGTAACCGACGCCATAAGTGGCCAGCGAGGCGACGATGGCCATCTTCGGATCGGTGCTGGGAAAGAAGATCTGCGGGAAGATCAGCGCGGCAGCTTGGGCGTAGATGAAGAAATCGTAGTACTCCAGCGCTGAACCGACCCAGCCGCTGGCGGTGGCTTTCTTGGCTTGTGAACTTGAGGGCTTAGCCATCATGGTCTCCGTTGTTATTAGAGCGCCGAGCGAAGCGGCATCTGGATGCGGCTTGCCATGGCGTGTGGGGACCGGCCTTGTGGATGGCACCGGTCGACCCGCTTTCAGGATTATCGAGCGGAGTGTCGCGAGTCAGGGTTGGACGTGCGCAGGGGCAGTTGGCTGGGTGGGCGCCAAAAAGCGTGCGAATGGTATGCGGGTATGGGGAAGCTGGGAAGTGAGCATGGGCGTACTCTTATTGAAATTGTTATGGATGAAGCGGGGGTCGTTTGCTGATCGCGGCGGATGGTTTCCGTCACTGCAGTGGGAAATATGGTGTTGCAAACCACGAAATAGCGTCAATTCGATAAACGGCCTATTGTTCGATAATCGCACGCAATACTAACTAGTTCGTACACTTTGAATTGCCGCCTCCCGCGGGCGCGCGAATAATCGCTGCAGGCCTCAAGACATGGCATCGGAATGAACGGTCTGGCGAGTTCCAGGCTCGAACGCCTGTCGGCTACGCTTGCCGATGCCGGGCCAGGTCTTACACGATCCGCAGAGGTCGTTATCTACAAGGAGCTCAAGTATGCATCGCTCGATCGCCACCGTCTCGCTAAGCGGCACCCTGCCCGAGAAACTCGAAGCCATCGCCGCTGCCGGCTTCGACGGCGTGGAAATTTTCGAGAACGACTTGCTGTACTACGCGGGCAGCCCGCGCGACGTGCGCAAGATGTGCGCCGACCTGGGCATCGCCATTACCCTGTTTCAGCCTTTCCGTGATTTCGAGGGCTGCCGCCGCGATCGATTGCAACGCAACCTGGATCGCGCCGAGCGCAAGTTCGACCTGATGCAGGAGCTCGGCACCGACCTGGTGCTGGTGTGCAGCAACGTGGCGGCCGACTCGCTCGGCGACGAGGACATTCTCGTCGATGACCTGCGCCTGCTGGGCGAGCGAGCCGGCGCACGCGGCTTGCGTATCGGCTACGAGGCGCTGGCCTGGGGGCGCCACGTCAATACCTACCAGCAGGTCTGGAACCTGGTTCGCCAGGCCGACCATCCGGCGCTCGGCGTGATCCTCGACAGTTTCCATACCCTGTCGCTCAAGGGCGATCCGGCGGCTATCGCCGAGATCCCGGGCGACAAGATCTTTTTCGTGCAGATGGCCGATGCGCCGCTTCTGGCCATGGACGTGCTGGAGTGGAGCCGCCATTTTCGCTGCTTCCCGGGGCAGGGCGAGTTCGACCTGCCAGGCTTTCTGGCGCCGATCATCCGCACCGGCTACAGCGGCCCGCTGTCGCTGGAAATCTTCAACGATGGCTTTCGCGCCGCGCCACCACGCGCCAACGCGGTCGATGGCCTGCGTTCGTTGCTGTACCTGGAAGAAAAAACCCGGCAACTGCTGGCGGCCGATGCCCAGGCGCCGAACCTCGACCTGTTGTTCGAGACGCCCGCGGCGAGCCGCTATCACGGCGTCGAGTTCCTCGAGTTCGCCGTCGACGAAGCGGCTGGGGCCAAGCTGTCCGGTTGGCTGCAGCGCCTGGGATTTGCCAGGGCCGGTGAGCACCGCTCCAAGGACGTCAGCCTGCTGCGCCAGGGCGACATCAACATCGTGCTCAACGCTGAACCCTATTCCTTCGCCCACGGCTTTTTCGAGGCCCATGGCCCGTCGCTGTGCGCCACAGCGCTGAAGGTCAAGGACAGTGCCGCCGCGCTGCAGCGTGCCGTCGATTACCGTGGCCACCCGTATCGCGGCCTGGTCGGGCCGAACGAGCGGGAGATTCCGGCCATGCGCGCGCCCGATGGCAGCCTCATCTACCTGGTCGACCAGGCCGAAGCAGGGCAGACCATCTACGACAGCGACTTCAAGCTGGATCCCGCTGCACTGCCGACCGGCAGCCTGCAGCGTATCGACCACATGGCGCTGGCGCTGCCGGCGGACAGCCTCGACAGCTGGGTGCTGTTCTATAAAAGCCTGCTGGACTTCGAGGCCGACGACGAAGTGGTGCTGCCCGATCCCTATGGCCTGGTGAAAAGTCGGGCGTTGCGCAGCCGCTGCAGCTCGGTACGCCTGCCGCTGAACATCTCGGAGAACCGCAACACCGCCATCGCCCACGCACTGTCCAGCTACCGGGGTTCCGGTGTGCATCACATCGCGTTCTCCTGCGAGGACATCTTCCAGGAAGTCGAGCGGGCCAAGGAGGCCGGTGTGCCGCTGCTGGACATTCCGCTCAACTATTACGACGATCTCGCCGCCCGTTTCGATTTCGACGACGAGTTCCTCAGCGAACTGGCTTACTACAACGTGCTCTACGACCGCGATGCCCAGGGCGGCGAGCTGTTTCACGTATACACCGAGGCGTTCGAGGAGCGCTTCTTCTTCGAGATCATCCAGCGCAAGAATGGCTACGTGGGTTATGGCGCCGCCAACGTCGCGGTCCGTCTGGCCGCCATGGCCAAGGCACGCAGTGGTGTGACGCGGCAGGCGAAGCTGTAAGCTGTGTGCAGGCGGATGCGTACCGATGGGCGTATCCGCTTTTCGTTTGCAGTGATAACAAGAACGCTTTGATGAGTGATTCCATGACCGCTACCCTCGAGCCTGTGAGCCAGGAACAGGCCGCCGCGCCGCGCAAGCCACGCAAGAACAACCCGGAGAAGACCCGGGAGAATATCCTGCAGGCCGCCATCACCGAGTTCGTCCGGCAAGGGCTGTCGGGTGCCCGGGTCGATGCCATCGCCGAGCGCACGGCGACCTCCAAGCGCATGATCTATTACTACTTCGGCAGCAAGGAGCAGCTTTATCTCGAAGTGCTCTCCAAGTTGTACGGTGATATCCGCAGCACCGAGCGCCGCCTGCACCTCGATGAGCTGCCCGCGCCGGACGCCATTCGCCGGCTGGTCGAGTTCACCTTCGACCACCACGACCGCAATTCCGATTTCGTGCGCATCGTCAGTATCGAGAACATCCACTACGGCGAGTACGTGAAGCAGTCGCCGGAAATCCGCCGGATGAGCGACGTGGTGCTGCTGACCTTGGGGGAGACCCTCAAGCGTGGTGAGAAGGAAGGGCTGTTTCGCGAGGGGCTCGATACCCTGGACGTGCACATGCTGATCAGCTCGTTCTGCTTCTACCGCGTCTCCAACCGGCACACCTTCGGGGAGATCTTTCAGATCGACCTGCCGGACGAACAGGTCAAGCAGCGCCACAAGACCATGATCTGCGAAGCGGTACTGCGCTATATCACACGCTGAGCTTATCGCTCTCCGAACTCGGGCCGACTCGCTGCCGAGTCGGCCCGTCGGCATCATCAGCCGTTCATGCTGTGGAAGTGATCGAGCATGCGCTGGGCATCGGCCTGGGTGTCGCTGAACAGCTCGAATGCCTTCACGGCTTGAAAGACCGCCATGTTGCCACCGTCCAGGGTCCGGCAACCGATGGCACGGGCTTCACGCAGCAGTTCGGTTTCCAGCGGGAAGTAGACGATCTCCGCGACCCACAGCGCCTTGCGAAGCAGCGCCTTGTCGACCGGCATGCCGGGCAGCTTGGCCATGCCCATCGGCGTGGTGTTGACCAGGCCATCGGCGGCAGCCATCGCTGAACTCAGGTCGCCGCCGGCGCCGGCACGTGCCGAGCCGAAGTGCTTGTTGAGGTTGGCGGCCAGGGCCTGCGCACGCGCGGGCTCGACGTCGAAGATGCTCAGCTGTTCGACGCCTTCGCTCAGCAAGGCGTGGGCGACCGCGGCACCGGCGCCCCCGGCACCCATCTGCACGACACGCCGGCGGGCGACGTCACCGAGGCCACGCTTGAAACCTTCGGAAAAACCCAGGCAGTCGGTGTTGTGACCGATGCGCTTGCCGTCCTTGAATACCACGGTGTTCACCGCCCCGATGCCTCGCGCCTCGTCGGAGAGCTCGTCGAGCAGCGGGATGATCGCCTGCTTGCAGGGAAAGGTGATGTTGAGCCCGGTAAAGTTCATGCGCTCGGCGGCGCTGAGCAGGTCGGGGAGGGCGCCGATGTCGAGCTTCAACTGGTCCAGGTCGATCAGCCTATATAAGTAGCGAATCCCCTGGGCATCGCCTTCATGTTCGTGCATGGCGGGCGTACGCGAGGCCTGGATGCCTGCGCCAATAAGGCCGGCCAGAACGCTTTTGCTGGAAGTCATGGCTGCCTATTCCTTTACCAAGTGGCTGAAATGGTGAAGCGCCGCGCGATAGCCATTGCTGCCCAGGCCGCAAATCACGCCAAGGGCGACCGGTGAAACGAAGGAGTGATGGCGGAAGGTCTCGCGCTTGTGCACGTTGGAGAGGTGCACTTCGATGACCGGCAGCTCGCTGGCTACCAGCGCGTCGCGAATGGCGACGGAGGTATGCGTCCAGGCAGCGGGGTTGATCACGATGCCGGCGCAGCGACCGCGGGCCTTGTGAATCCAGTCGAGCAGTTCGGCTTCGTGGTTGGTCTGCCGGAACTCCGTGGCCAGGCCCAGCGCTTCGGCGCTGTCTGCACAGAGCCTGGAGATATCGGCCAGGGTTTCATGGCCATAGGTGGCCGGCTCACGGGTACCGAGCAGGTTCAGGTTCGGGCCGTTGAGAATCAGAATGATGGGAGCCATGGTGCTTCCTGTTGTTATTGTGGAATCAGCCTGGGGTGGCTCAGGTAAAAATGTACTAACTGGTTAATTAGGTCAATCCAGCTATTTATATAAGCAGGCCAAAGCGTTCGATTATCGCGCTACAGCCGATTTCGCAAGAAAGTGAAATAAACGGTTGACCTGAGTTTCAGGGGGCCTATAATGCGCACCACTTCCGGCGCGGCCTGATCTGAAAACTCCTTGTAGATCAACGATTTAGACGAAAATAAAGGTTGCACGGACGGCGAATTCGAGTAGAATGCGCCGGCATCGACAGGGCGGTTTGAGTGGTCTTGTCGGTGGTTCGATCAGGTTTGATC
>Ga0268256_1000311_pt1 | contig 48691 bp, 46 predicted proteins | sample AgamicAtAmrz_FD_200247 | JGI IMG/M metagenome (GOLD analysis project Ga0268256, IMG submission 200247) | Agave microbial communities from Guanajuato, Mexico - At.Am.rz (v2) (version 3) | ecosystem: Host-associated > Plants > Roots > Rhizosphere | place: Guanajato, Mexico | collected 2012-06-07 | reverse complement strand
AGCCTGCGTCCGGCTCTGTCAATACATTTCCCTATCCCGCGATACCGGTGCGGCGCTCACGCCGCGCCCGGTGTCGTTTCAATCTAGACAAATCGAATAGTAGGACTAAGCATATTGAAACGCGCGGCATCGATTGCCGGGTGCGGCCGGTGCACGCCGGTTTTCGTCTCACGGTAGCGCTTGCCTGCGTCGCCGGTTCGGGCACTGCGTCCGCGCAGGACGGCGTCACGCTGTACGGCGTGATCGACGAATTCGCACAGGTCGTGAATACGGGCAACGGCTATACGGCCGCGATCAACTCGGGCGGCCAGTGGGGCAGCCGGTTCGGATTGAAGGGCGGCGAGGATATCGGCGGCGGCCGGAAGATCGAGTTCGCACTGGAAAACGGCTTCAATCCGAACGACGGCTCGCTCGCGAGTGCCGGCAGCCTGTTCAACCGGCAGGCGTGGGTCGGCATCGCAGGGCAGTGGGGCAAGGTGCGCGCGGGCCGGCAGAATTCGCCGCTATTCAACGATCAGGGCGGGCAGGACGCATTCGGCGGGGTCACGCAGGCATCCGGCATGGACAACCTGACCGTGTTCGCGTTCCGCACGAGCAACACGCTGTCGTACCAGAGCCCGGAGATCGCCGGTTTCCAGGGCGGGCTGTACTTCGGGTTCGGCGATGCGGGCGGCGTGCGCTCGGCCGGCTCCAGCCAGCAGTTCGACCTGACCTACGAACACGGTCCGTTCGGCGCATTCGTCGCGGGCCAGTGGTTGAAGAACGCCGTGGCGACCACGACGGATCGCACGATCATGGCAGGTGCATCATATGCGATCGGCAAGGCCACCGTGTATGGCGGCTTTTCCGCGGTGAAGTGGGCCGACCTTGGAATCGATTCGCGTGTGTACGGGCTGTCGGTCAAGTACCAGTTCAACCCGGCCAACTATGTCGCGCTCGGTTACGCGTACCTGCACGACCAGTCGTCGCAGGGCGACAATGCGGACCAGTTCGGGCTGATGTACGAGTACGACCTGTCGAAGCGCACGAGCTTCTACGGCGCGCTGTCGTACCTGCGCAACCGGAACCAGGCCGGCTACACGCTCGCCGGCGCGGCGAACCCCGGCCTGCCGCTCGCGTACCCGGGTGCGAATGCGCGCGGCGTGCAACTCGGCATCGTGCATCGCTTCTGATGCATGCGCACGGAGCGACGCGCCGGGCCGTATGCGCCCGGCCGTGCTCCGAGTGCATGCGCGCCGTCATTTCCCCAACCGCTCCGCCAGCGAATAGCGCTGCATGCAGCGCTCCATCGCGTCGAGAAACGCCAGCTCGGCCGCATTCATCTTGCGGTCGCGATGCCACAGCAGGAACACGTCGACATCGACGAGCCCGTCGTCGGGCGGCAGCCGCCACAGCCGTTGCTGCGCGATGTCGTCGCGCACGATGTGCTCGGGCAGGCAGCCGATCCCGTAGCCCGCGAAGATCAGCCGCCGCACCTCCTCGAGGCTCGGCGACGACGCGACGATGCGTCCCGTGAAGCCCTTCTGGTCGCGGAACACGGTGAGCGGCGACAGGCTGTCGCCGATCTGGTCGCTCGTGAACGACACGAAATTCTCCGCGAGCAGATCGTCCATCCGCAACTGCGTTTGCCCGAACAACCGGTGATGGCGGCCGCAGTAGATCGCATAGCGCTGGCGCAGGAAGCAGCGCATCTCCAGCTTGTCGTGCGGCGTGCGGCACAGGCCGAGCCCGGCCGTGGCCGTTTTCTGCAGCAGCGAGGAGAGGATGTCGGACGAGCGCATCACTTCGATCTGCAGATCGATACGCGGATACGCGCGGTGGAAATCCGCGAGGAATTCGTCGTAGACGGGCGATTCGATGCGGCTGACCGTCAGCAGCCGGATCGAGCCGGTCAGGTCGGCCGTGCTGTCGTCGATTTCGGTTTCGAGGCGCGAGATACCGCCGTAGATGTCGCTCGCGATCCGGTACACGGCTTCGCCGGCCGGCGTCGGCGCGAAGTGCGCACCGCGCCGCTCGATCAACCGGCGCTCGAGCGTCTCTTCGAGCCGCCGCAGCGCCTGGCTCACGGCCGGCTGCGTGACGTGCAGGCGGGCGGCCGCGCGGCTCACGCTGCGTTCCTGCATGATCACCAGATAGGTGCGCAGCAGATTCCAGTCGAGGCGGTCGTTCAGGAACGGGGCGAGGTCGGGGCGCATCGGGTGTCCGGGCAGCAGTGATCAGACATTAGTTGAATTTATATCGTGAATAATAACTTGAAATTTGACTAATGATTTGCGGCCACCGATAAAGGAGGGGCGCCGCAGCGTGCGGCGCGAGGCCGCGACAGACGGCCGCCGTCACGATATTGCGTGCTGCCCCGCCGCGGCGCGCGTCAGGAGCCCGCATGACCCAGTCCCTTCCTTCCGCCCGCCAGCCGGCACGCGCCGCGACGGCCGCGTTCATCGGCACGATGATCGAGTGGTACGACTTCTACATCTACGCGACCGCCGCCGCGCTCGTGTTCGGCGAACTCTATTTCCCGTCGCACGACCCGTTCGTCAGCACGATGGCATCGTTCGCGACGTTCGCGGTCGGCTTCTTCGCGCGTCCGCTCGGCGGCGTGATCTTCGGCCATCTCGGCGACCGCATCGGCCGCAAGAAGGCCCTGATGACGACGCTAATGATGATGGGCGTCGCGACCGTGTGCGTCGGCCTGCTGCCCGCTTATTCGAAGGTCGGCATCCTCGCGCCGGTGCTGCTCGTCGCGCTGCGCGTCGTGCAGGGGATCGCGGTGGGCGGCGAATGGGGCGGTGCGGTGCTGATGGCGGGCGAGCATGCGCCGCAGGGGCGCCGCACGTTTTTCGCGTCGTTCGCGCAGCTCGGCAGCCCGGCCGGGCTGATCCTGTCGCTGATTGCGTTCCGCGCGGTCACGTCGATGGACAAGGCCGACTTCCTCTCGTGGGGCTGGCGCCTGCCGTTTCTCGCGAGTTCGGTGCTGCTCGTGGTCGGCATCCTGATCCGGCTCGGCGTGAACGAGTCGCCGGAATTCGCGCGGGTGAAGGAAACCAATCGCACGGTGAAGCTGCCGGTCGCGGAAGTGTTCCGTTCGGCGTCGGGGCTCGTGCTGCTCTGCATCGGCGCGAACACGATCGGCATCGCGGGCGTCTATTTCACGAACACGTTCATGATCGCGTACACGACGCAGTACGTCGGCGTGTCGCGCTCGCTGATCCTCGACAGCCTGTTCGCGGTCGCGATCATCCAGTTCTTCGCGCAACCGCTCGCCGCCTGGATCGCCGAACGTATCGGCGGCGCGCGCTTCCTCAAGCTGGCGGCGCTGCTCGCGATGCTGTCGCCGTATCCGATGTTCATGCTCGTGCAGGGCGGCACGTCCGCGTCGCTGATCGCCGGCATCGCGCTCGCCGTGGTGTGCATGGCCGGCTTCTATTCGGTGATCGCGGGCTTCGTCAGCGACGTGTTTCCCGCGCACGTGCGCTATTCGGCGATCTCGCTCGCTTACCAGATTTGCGGCGCGATCGCGGGCGGCCTGACGCCGCTCGTCGGCACGTGGCTCGCGCATCGCTTCACGGGCCAGTGGTGGCCGCTCGCGGTGTTCTACACGTGTCTCGCCGGTATTTCGCTGCTCTGCATCGTCGCGCTCGATGCGCGCCGCGCCGCGCGGCCGGCCGCCGCCGAAGCGCTCGGCTCGCACTGACCTTCAACGAACGAATCGATCCGGAATACATATGAAAGACCTGCTGGAAATCGACGGCGCCCGCCTGTGGCAGAGCCTGGCCGACATGGCGCGCGTCGGCGCGACCCCGCGCGGCGGCGTGCGGCGCCTCGCGCTGACCGATGACGACCGGCGCGGGCGCGACCTGTTCGCGCAATGGTGCCGCGACGCGGGAATGACGGTGAGCGTCGATGCGGTCGGCAACCTGTTCGCGCGGCGCGACGGCGCCGATGCGCAGGCAGCGCCTGTGCTGATCGGCAGCCATCTCGATACGCAGCCCGAAGGCGGCCGCTTCGACGGCGTCTATGGCGTGCTCGCCGCGCTCGAACTCGTGCGCACGCTGAACGACGCGGGCATCGCGACCGACAAGCCGCTCGAGATCGTGTCCTGGACCAACGAGGAGGGCGCACGCTTCGCGCCGGCGATGCTCGGCTCGGCCGTGTTCACGGGCGCGGTGCCGCTCGACGACGCGCTCGCGAAGCAGGACGCCGACGGCGTCACGCTCGGCGCGGCGCTCGACGCGTGCGGCTACCGCGGCACGCGAGCAATGGGCGGCGCGGTCGACGCGTATTTCGAGGCGCATATCGAACAGGGGCCGGTGCTCGAGGCGAACGGCACGACGATCGGCATCGTCACGGGCGGCCAGGCGATCCGCTGGCTCGACGTGACGGTGACCGGCGTGGCCGCGCACGCGGGCACGACGCCGATGCCGTATCGCAAGGACGCGTATTTCGCGAGCGCGCAGATCGCGCTCGAACTCGAACGGATCGTCGCCGGCTACGCGCCGCGCGGGCTCGCGACGATCGGGCAGGTCGGCATCCGCAACGCGTCGCGCAACACGATTGCCGGCGACCTGACGTTCACGGTCGACCTGCGTCATCACGACGATGCCGAAGTCGATGCGATGGAGCGCGACCTGCGCGACGCCTGCGCGCGCATCGCCGCCGCGCGCGGCGTGCAGGTGGCGATCGACACCTGCTGGCGCAGCCCGGCGACGCCGTTCGACCGCGATTGCGTCGGGCTGGTCGCGCAGGCGGCCGCCGTGTTCCGCTATACGCACGAGCGGATCGTCAGCGGCGCCGGTCACGACGCGATCCTGCTCGCGCGCCGCGTCCCGACCGCGATGGTGTTCATTCCGTGCGTCGATGGCCTGTCGCACAACGAAGCCGAGGATGCATTGCCTGACGACGTGACGCGCGGCACGAACGTGCTGCTCCATGCGGTGCTGGCGCGCGCGGGCATCGCGGCGCGCGTCGACGCGGCGGCTGCCGCGCACGGCGCCTGATCCGGCGAATCGACGAGGAACATCATGAAAACCTATTTCCATCCCGAACAACTGCTGCACCATCCGCGCAGCTACCTGTCGCGCGGCCAGATGCGCGAACCGCAGGAAGTGCCCGAACGCGCGGCACGGCTCGTCGCGGCCGTCCGGTCGCTCGACTTCGACGTGCGCGAGCCGGCCGATCGCGGCACCGCGCCGATCGCGGCCGTGCACGACATGAACTACCTGCGCTTTCTCGAGGACGCGCACCGCGACTGGAAGCAGATGCCCGACGACTGGGGCGACGAAGTGATGTCGAACGTGTTCGTGCGCGACCCGAATCCGCTGCGCGGCGTGCTCGCGAAAGCCGCGCGCTACCTCGCCGACGGCAGTTGCCCGGTGGGCGCGAACACGTGGCGCGCGGCGTACTGGTCCGCGCAGGGCGCGCTGGCCGCCGCGGCCGACGTCAACGACGGCGCACGCGAAGCGTACGCGCTGTGCCGCCCGCCCGGCCATCATGCGCGGCGCGACGCGGCCGGCGGTTTCTGCTACCTGAACAATGCGGCGATCGCCGCGCAGGCGCTGCTCGGTCGCCATCGCCGCGTCGCGGTGCTCGATACCGACATGCATCACGGACAGGGCGTGCAGGAGATCTTCTACGGCCGCGACGATGTGCTGTACGTGTCGATTCACGGCGACCCGACCAACTTCTACCCGGTCGTCGCGGGCTACGAGGAAGAGACGGGGGCGGGCGCCGGCGACGGCTTCAACCTCAACCTGCCGATGCCGCACGGCGCGCCGGAGTCGGCATTCTTCGAGCGGCTCGACGACGCGTTGCGTGCACTCGCGCGGTTCCAGCCCGATGCGCTGGTGCTCGCGCTCGGTTTCGACATCTACAAGGACGATCCGCAATCGCAGGTTGCCGTCACGACCGACGGGTTCGGGCGGCTCGGTGGCGCGATCGGCGCGCTCGGCTTGCCGACGGTGATCGTGCAGGAGGGCGGTTATCACCTCGCGAGTCTCGAGGCGAACGCGCGCGCGTTTTTCGGCGGGTTTGCCGCCCGGCGCTGATCGAGCAGCAGGGTCGGATCGCGTGCGCGCGGATTCAAGTTTTCCGCGCGCACGCCGATAATTCGCGCATTCGCCGGATGAATGCACGAAGGAGGGCCGCACGATGACAGCCGGCCAGATTACCCGCGCGATGATCGCGCTCGCGATGCTGGGCGCGGGGTCGCTCGCTGGCGGCGCGGAACCGTCGATTTCGCTGCGCGTCAGTCTTACCATTCCGGAAACCTGCACGATCGGCTCCGCCGCTCGGCAAGCCGCCGATGCCGACATGCCGAGCGTCAGTTGCGTGCATGGCACGCCGTTCATGCTGAGTCACGCGTCGCAGCCCGATCCGCGCGCGGCGCCGCGCAGCATCGGCGCGGGGCCGCCGCCCGCATGGACCGTCACGTTCTGAGCGCGCACGTGGCCTGCCGTCCCGTCATTCCCGCTAGAAACTGATCGTCGCGGTGATCGTGTCGCTGTAGTTGCCCGGCGCGGGCGTCGTCTGCGCCGGCACCGCGCCGTACACGGTGACGACCTGCGACGTGCCGGTGCCGACGCCCGTGACCGTCGCGCTGCCGCCCGTACCGTCGCCCCATGCGACCGTGTGTGCGGCATCCGTGTAAAGCCCATAGTTGACCGCGCCGCCACCGCCGCCGCGCTGCATCTGGCGCGCCGTCACGTTGCCGCTGCCGCCGCCGTTCAGCGCGATCTTCCACGCGTCGCCGTTGGTGCACTGCGCGGTGATCGAGCCGGTTGCCGCGAGCGCGCCCGACAGCACGCTCGCGGTACCGAAGTTGACGTTGGTCGCGCTGATGTTGCAGTTGTTGACCACATCCGCCGTCGCGCTGAACGGGAAGGTGCCGTTCGTCGCGGTCAACGACGCGCAGGTCGGCGCGCCGAGCAGGTAGAACCCCGCGTTGATCGATGTCGTGTTGCCGCCGAACGTCTGCGAGTAGGTGGTCGTGCTGTTGCCGGTCGTCGGCACGGTCGGCTGGTTCGCGGTGATCTGTCCGTAGATCGTGACCGTGGCGCTCGCGCTGGTGCTGAGTGCGGGTTTGACGAGTGTGACGGAGGCGGGCGTCGTGCCGGAATAGATGGAGCCCCACGCGACCGAATGCCCGCCGTCGAGATAGAGGTCGTACTGCATCGCGTTGGTACCGTTGACGAGGCTGCGCGGGCTCGTGCCGCCGAGGTTCAGGCATACGAGCACGTTCGGCGTCACGGTGACGGCCGCCCACGTGCACGTGATGCTGACGGTGCCGGTCGCGGCGACCGATGCGCGCGAGATCGGGCTGACCGAGCCGAAGCTCACCGTCGATGCCGTGGCGGTGCACGTCTCGGCCTGCGCGTGACGCGGCGCGCCGCACCATGCGACGAACGCGACGACGAGCAGCAGCACGATCCTCATGGCGCGGCCCGGCACGTGAGCGGCCCGATGGTCGGCAGCGTGCCGTTGGCGGGCGCGGTGAACGCGAATTCCACGACGCACCGTTGCGTGCCGTAGTCGATCGCGAGATGGTTATCGTCCTTCAGCCCGTCGACGAACGTGAGCCCGTCGTAGCCGACGATCGTGTCCGCGCCGCTTTCCGCGTGATGCACGCGGGCGCCGGCCGGCAGCGGATTGCCGGCGGTGTCGCGCAGGATCACCGACGCCGCGCGGTAGCGCGACACGCCGAAATGCGCGACGACGCCCGATCGCGCCTGCGGCACGACCGTCATCGACGTGCGGGCGATCCGTGCGTCGGCGGGTAGTTTCATCGAATCGATCGCGACCTGGTTGTTCTGATACGCGTTCAGATCGGGCACGAGCAGATGTCCCGCGCGATCGGTCGTGCCGATCACGCGGTTCTCGTGCAGCACCGGGATGCCCGCGACGCCGTCGGTCGACACCAGTGCGAAGCCGTCGTCGATGCGGCGCGACAACTGCAGGCTGCGGTCCATGAACACGAGCGCGCCGCTGACGTCGAGCGAGGCGCCGGTCTGGCGGTCGATGCTCTGCGCGGCCGCGATGACTTCGCCCGCATGGCCGAGGTAGCGTAACTGCGCCTGCCGGTAAGGTACCGCGCCCGTGCCGCCCGTCTGCACGCCCCAGCCCCAGCCGCCGCCGTAGTCGGGCGGACGGCTCGCGTCGACCGTGTAGTTCGACTGGCCGCGCTGGCGGCCGACGGTCGTATTGATCGACGTGTTGCGGCCGAGCCCGATGTTCAGCGACACGAACGCGCCGTTCGCGCCCTGCTGCGCGAAATCGCGGTAGGCGCTCACGCTCAGCGACGCGAGATCGCCGACGTTCAGCGTGTACGACACGGTGCCGATCCGCGCGCTCGGGCCTTGCGGCAGCCGGAAGCCGATATAGCTGAGCGACAGCGTCTGGCGGTACATGAACGGCAGCGCGAGCGTCGCCTGGTCGGTCGCCGACGGCACCGGCGCGCCGTCGCGCGACGCAAGATCGCCGTAGCGGCCGAATGCGCGGATCGTCTGCGCGTTGATCGAGAAGCGCGGTTCGATCAGCTGGTAGCCGACGCTCACCTGCGTGCCTGGATAGCGGCCGACGCTGCCCGCGACCGCGCCGCTCACGACGCCTGCGTAGCCGAGCCGCGCCAGCGCGCCGACGCCGGCGTTGAGTACGCCGCCGGTCGCCTCCGCATGTCCCTCGACGGTCAGCGCGTCGTTGACGCCGCGTCGCATCGAGCCGCTGACGGCCGGCCGCGCGTCGTAGTCGAACGACTGCAGCGCGTAGTTGCGGCGCAGGAAGCCGGCTTCGAACGAATAGCTCGACAGCCCGGCCGACAGCATGCGCGTATCGACGTAGAGCGGCACGGAGGTCGCGACGGTGCGTCCGAGCGCGTCGCGCGTGATGACGGTCGCCTGGCCGGCGCCCGTGATACCCGGCACGTCGTGGATGATGAACGGGCCGCTTGGCACGTTGCCGGTGTACTGGCGCACGTTGTTGATGTACAGGTCGACCGCCGACGGCACCGCTGCGGAACCCGCGAGCGATGGAATCGGGAACGTCACGAGGTCGGGCCGCAGCGCGAAGTTGCTGCGCCACTGGAAGCCGCCGAGGCGTACCGAGCGCGTCCACGCGAACGATCCCGAGATCGCGTCGCCGATCTGCGTCGTGCTCGGCCGGGCCGGGTCCGAGCGGCTCCACGACGTATCGAAGCGCGTGTAGCGCCGCTGGCCGTTGTAGAAATACGCGGTGCCGGTGGTGTCGAACACGCCGTTCGGATCGAAGTACCGCACATCGGTGTAGAGCGAGAACTGCCGGTCGCCGATCGTCTGCGCGTAGGCCTCGTAGTTGATCGCGATCCCGCGCGACGCGGTGGCGGTTTGCGTGGGCGGCAACGCGCGGCTGTCGACCGCATATGGGCGGCGCAGCGCGTCGTTCATCTCCAGGTCGACGCTCTGGCGTGCCGCGTCGTAGCGGTAGCGCAGGCCGGCAATCGCGTCGAGCTCGACGGTCGCCGCGTCGGCGATGCCGAGCCGGTCGGTCGCGACGCCGATGGTGCGCAGGTCGGCGCCGCTCGCCGACAGGCGACCGTCGCGTTCGCTGAAGTGCACGAGCAGGGTCGTGCTTTCGCCGTTGACGCTGACTTCGAGGATCACGTCGTGCGTGCGGTCGGTCATCACGAGCGTCGTCGGTTCGTCCGCGCGGGCGCCGCCGCGCACGAGCAGACCGCCGGCCACGACGGCCACGAGCACGAGGCGCCGCGCGTGTCGCGACGTGCTGCGTCCGTGGACCGGAAACGTGCCGGCGCGCGGCGAAGGGGCGGGAGCCGGGCGGCGCACCGGCGGCCTAGCCCGGCGGCTCCACCGCGACGACTGCGCTGGCCGGCTGCGAATTGACGGCCGCCCGCACCGTGACCTTGCCGCCGAGCGCGACGCCGGCCGGCAGCGGTACGCTCCACTGGCCGGTGCGGCCCGCGAGTGCGTAGCCGAGCAGCCCATGCGTGAGCGGGTACGCACGGCCGTCGCCGGTCACGAGTTCGACCGACGCCAGTTGCGCGCGGCGCGCGCCGCCGTTGCGCACGCGCAGCACCCAGCCGCCGTTGCTGCGCACGAGCGCCCAGTCGAGCTGCGGCGTGCCGTGGGTCGGCGGCTCGACGAACACCGGAATCGAATAGCGCAGCCGGATCGACACGCCGTTGGTCGGCGCTTCGCCGGGCTGCGGCAACTCGTCGATCAGCAGCCGGTAGCTCTGCTCGACGCCGGAGGGCGTGCGCGACGCGCGCACGACGCGGATCAGTTGCTCTGCTTGCGTGCCGACCTGGATCAGCGGCGGGCTCGCGACGAGATCCTGCGTGGGCGTCAGCGTGTCCTGGCCGTCGGCCTGATCCCAGCGGAACACGCGGACCTGTCCATACACGGGGCGTTCGCCCGGATTGCGCAGCGTGATGCCGGTGGCTGTGTCGTCGGTGCCGAATTCGATCGTGACGGGGGAAATCTGCAGCGACGCGGCGTGCGCGGCGCCGGCCGCGCACAGCAGCGCGGCGAGCGTTCGACGTAATGCGGTCATGCGTGGCGGCGCCGGTCAGAAGTAGACGGTTGCGGTGACGGTCGTCTGGTAGGTGTCCGGCTTCGGTGTCGCCTGCGCAGGCACCTGGCCGTAGACGGTCAGCGCCTGCGCGGCGCCCGTGCCGGTGCCGGCCACGGTGTTCGTGCCTTGCGTGTTGCCCCAGATCGTCGTGCGCCCGGCGTCCTGGTACAGCTGGAAGCCCACGGTCGTCGTCGTGTTGCCGGTTGACGTGCCAGCCATCAAACGGCTGGCGACGCTCGACCCCGTGACCGAGCCGGCATCGAGGCCGACGTTGTACGGCGTCGTGTTGGTGCAGGTGACGCTGACGGTCGTCTGCTGGTTGATCGCGGTGGCCAGCACGCCGTTGGTGCCGAAGGCCAGCGGGTTCGCGGCGATCGTGCAGTTGGGCTGCAACGTCAGCGTGACGTTGAAGGTGGCGGTTGCGGTGCCGTTCGTATAGACGGCTGCGTCGGCGGCGGGCGTCGAAAGGCCGATTGACAGCGCGAGCGACAATGTCGTGGAAGCGATGGCGACTTTCACACTGATCCCTCATCGAGCGGTTTTCGTTGGATTTAAGCCGCGCTCCGCATGCCACGGCACGGTAAATGCTGATACGAATCGATGAGTCTTTCAATCATAAAACTTCGCTGTTTCATTTTGTTACATTTAGTCGATTGTTGATTAAATAAAACCGGAAAATATTGCGATTTATGATTTATTGTCCGCCCGCCGGATGCAAGGTTTTCCGGTGGCGGCGGGCGGGCAGCTCGGACGGAGCGGCATGATTTCCCAGATTGACACGACGCGCGGTGTCGACCGGCGCGGAATCGAGCGTTAATGTCGCCGGTGAAATAAAAATACCGCCTGAGAATCATTCGAGAGGAAATTGAATCGATTTGCCGCGGCTGAATCGATTCGATCTGAATGGCATCCGAGAAAGGGATATTCAGGATTTTCCCGGATTGAAAAACGGAAAATCCGGATTAAGCGCTGGAAATGAAAACGGCCGCATTGCGCGGCCGTAAAAGTGTGTGCGGAAGGTTCCGGGCAGTCCGGGCGTTGTGGTCCTTACGAGTTCGCGGCGGCCGGCGAGCGGCGGCGCTGCGTGACCTGCAGCATCACGAGTGCGAGCCCGGCAGCGGCGATCAGCGCGCCGACGAGCGGCACCGCCGCGTAGCCGAACCCCGCCGAGATCGCCGCGCCGCCGGCGGCGGCGCCCACCGCGTTGCCGAGGTTGAACGCGCCGATGTTGACGGCCGATGCAAGGCCCGGCGCTTCATGGGCCGCGCGCATCACGCGCATCTGCAGCGGCGGCACGACCGCGAACGTCGCGATCCCCCAGACCAGCAGCGTGACGCCGGCGCCCGCATGGGTGGTGGCGAGCAGCGGGAACGCGGCCATGGTCGCGATCAGCAGCAACAGGAAGCCGATCAGCGTGCCGTCGAGCGAGCGGTCGGCGAGGCGCCCGCCCGCGATGTTGCCGATCGAGAAGCCGACGCCGATCAGCACGAGCATCGCGGTCACGAAGCCGGGCGTGGCGCCCGTCAGGTGTTCGAGCGTCGGCGCGACGTACGTATAGAGCGTGAACATCGCGCCGGCGCCGAGCACCGTCGTCCCGAGCGCGCCGAGCACGACCGGGCGCGTCAGCACGGAGAGTTCGGCGCGCAGGTCGGGCATCTTGCCGGCCTCGCCCTTCGGCAGCGCGGCGAACAGGCCGGCGATCGCGATCAGGCCGAGGCCCGCGGTTGCCGCGAACGACATGCGCCAGCCGATGATCTGGCCGAGCCAGGTCGCGGCCGGCACGCCGCCGACGTTCGCGATCGTCAGGCCCATGAACATCGTCGCGACCGCGCTGGCCTGCTTTTCGCGCGGCACGAGGCTCGCCGCGACCACCGAGCCGAGGCCGAAGAACGCGCCGTGATTGAGGCTCGTCACGAGGCGGGCGAGCAGTAGCGTCGTGTAGTCCGGCGCGACGGCCGACAGCAGGTTGCCGATCGTGAAGATCGACATCAGCGCGATCAGCGCGGAGCGGCGCGACCAGCGCGCGAGCAGCAGCGTCATCAGCGGCGCGCCGACCATCACGCCGATCGCATACGCGCTGATCAGCATGCCGGCTTGCGGAATCGACACGTGCACGCCGTCGGCGATCACGGGCAGCAGGCCCATCGGCGAGAACTCGGTCGTGCCGATGCCGAACGCGCCGGCGGCGAGCGCGAGCAGCGGCAGCGCGGCGCTGCCGCGGGGGCGGGACGGAGAGGAAGTCGTGGTGGTCACGTGGTGGACTCCTGTAAGCGGGGGACGACGGCACGAGGCCGTTGAGGACAGCGTGAAGTGTGCCTGCGTTACTTTTGCGGAAAAAGCCGTATGCGGACGAAATTATCTTGATTTCATGTCAACAATGCAGCGCGCGGGCGACGCGGGTGTGCGTGACCTATGAGCCCGTGTTTTGGTGGGATAGACGAACGCCAAGGATTTTCGGAAAGCTTTTCGTAATGAAGGGGCGCGCAATTTCCGGACAGGGGGCTTCGACGCCGTGACGGTTCCCGGCTCATGCGGAGGTATCTTGCGAGACGCTCGGGAAGTCGGCCGGCGCGCATGAGATGACGCGCGGCTGCCTGGCCGGACGCGTTGCCCTGCGACAGGCGATTCCGCCGTCGCCGGCCGGGCGCAATGTCCGGAAGGCCTTTCGCTGCAAGGCGCGACAGTAAAAAAGCCCCGACCACAGGGGGACCATGGCCGGGGCGGAAACGCATCCTCTCTTTGGCACGAGGGTTGGATGCGCGCGCAGTATATTTCGGGCCAGGACGATTCGAATCGGCGTTAAACGACCGTTTTTGGTGTCAATTTGAAAATAGCGGTATCGCGGCGTCGGACGTCGGCGTATTGAAAGATTTTTCGATGACACGACGGTGTCGCTTCGTGTGCAAAGGCATCGAAAACGACGCGATCGCGGAAGTGAATGCCGCACGTCGGTCTGCGCGGCAAGTCGCATCGCCCGACCGCGCGCCGATGCGTCCAGCGTGCGTTCAGCCCGGTTCGCCGGCCGCATCGCGGACCGCCTCGAGAAACCGCGCGACAACGGGCGACGGCGTCGCCGCCGCGCCGTCGAACACGAACTCGATGTCGAAGCGGCCCGCAAGCTCGTCGAGCGCGACGAGCCGAACCGTGCTCGGGCAGGTCGGCGATGCGCTTTCCGGCACGAACGCGCAACCCATCCCCACCGCGACGAGGCCGATCAGCGTCGGGATGTCGCTGCCGACCTGCGCGATGCGCGGCGTGAAACCGGCCTGCTGGCACTGCGTCATCAGGAACCGGTGGTGCGCGGCGGAACGTTGCGCATCGAACCAGACGAACGGCTCGTTCGCGACGTCGGCCAGCGTGCGCGGCGCGATGAAGCGGCCGCCCGACGGTGCGGGCATCGCGAGCACGAAGCGGTCGCTCAGCAGCCGCACGCCCGTCAGGTGCGGCGCTTCCTCGCGACGCCACGCCATGATTCCGGCGTCGAGCTGGCCGCGCATCAGCGCGCTCGCCTGTTCGGCGGACAGCATCGGCGCGATCGACAGTTTCACGTCCGGGCACGCATCGCGAAACGTTTTGAGGACGTTCGCGACGACCGGCAACGGCAGGCAGTTCGGCAGCGCGCCAAGCCGCAGTTCGCCGAGCTGGCCGGCCGCGCTGCGCAGCGCGCGCTCACGGCTGTCCTGCAGCATCGCGAGCAGGCCGGTCGCATCGTGCAGAAAGCTCGTGCCGGCCGCGGTGAGCGTGACGCCCGTCGCGCGACGGATCAGCAGCGGCGTGCCGATCGCGTCCTCCAGCTCGCGGATCTGCCGCGACAGCGCGGGCTGCACGATGCCGGCCGCGCGGGCGCCGGCCATCACGCTGCCGGCCTGGGCGACGGCGACGAAGTAGCGAAGGTGACGCAATTCGATCTGGCGCATGCGGTGCCCGGTTCGATGGATGGATATGCCTGTAAAGCATAGCAAACGCCATTCGATGGTATTGGAAGGCATGACCGGCCTGCCGTACGATGACCGTCATCGCCGCGCTCGCTTCCTCCCGAGTCGCGTGTGTTTCCTCCGTCCCCACTGCGTCCCGCCCCATGTCGCTCCATATCCCGACCCCTTATATCCGCTCACCCATCGCGTCCCGCCGGCTCGGCAGGACCGTCCGGCTGAAGCTCGATGCGCTGCAGCCATCGGGCTCGTTCAAGCTGCGCGGCATCGGCGCCGTCTGCGAGGCGCGCCATGCGGCCGGGGCGCGGCGGTTCGTGTCGTCGTCGGGCGGCAACGCGGGCATCGCGGTCGCGTATTGCGGCCGCGAACTCGGCGTGCCGGTGCGCGTCGTCGTGCCGGAAAGCGCATCGGCCCGGGCGCGCGAGCTGATCCGCATCGAAGGCGCGGACCTCGTCGTGCACGGCGCGAGCTGGGCCGAGGCAAACGCGTTCGCGCAGTCGACGCTCGACGAGCACGACGCGTTCGTGCATCCGTTCGACGACCGCGTGCTGTGGCAGGGTCACGCGACGATGATCGACGAGATGGCGGCGGCCGGCCCGAAGCCCGACGCGGTCGTGCTCGCGGTCGGCGGCGGCGGTCTGCTGTGCGGCGTGCTGGAAGGGTTGGTGCGCAACGGCTGGCACGACGTGCCGGTCGTCGCGGCCGAGACGGAAGGCGCCGACTGCTATGCGCGCTCGGTCGCGCAGGGGCGTCCGGTCGAACTGGCGGCCATCGCGAGCATCGCGACGTCGCTCGGCGCGAAGCGGCCATGTGACGCGGCGGTCGAGTGGGCGACGCGCCACGCGATCCATCCGGTCGTCGTGTCCGATGCCGATGCAGTGGCTGCGTCGCTGCGGTTTGTCGATGAACACCGGATCGTCGTCGAGCCCGCGTGTGGCGCTGCGTTGGCCGCGTTGGAGCGCCCGGTGCCGGTGCTTGCGTCGGCGTCGGACATCGCGGTGATCGTCTGCGGCGGCGTGACCACGACCGCCGAGCATCTGCAGACGCTGCGCGCGACGTTACGGTAGGTGGGGCGCCGCCAAGCCGCGCGGCGCGAGATGGCGAGGCGCCTGCGATTTTCGCCCCGGTGGCGACTGCGGGTTGGGGCACGTAACTAACCGCGACGCGTCGACGTTGCCTTTTCGTCGATCCCGTGCGGCCATGCGCGGCCGGCGCCGAGCCGGATGAACGGGAAGGGTCTCGGAGAATGATGCGGAAGGTATGCGTACCGCCGCGCTACGCCGCATGGGGGCGCGCGCGACGATACCGGAGCGCGGTCAGTTCGCGGCGGGTGCGCTCGCGCCGGACGGCGTGGACGATGCAACCGGGTTGGCTGTAGCCGGCGCAGGCGATGCGCTCGACGGCGCCGAGGCCGATGCGGGCGTCGATGCTGCAGACGAGGGCGCGGGCGATGACGGCGTGGCGGTGGCCGGCGCCGGAGCCGACGCAGACGCGGGTGCGGGTGCGGAAACCGGTGCGGCCGTCGAACCGGAGGCCGATGAAGGCGCCGGTGCGGTTGCCGGACCGGAAACCGGCTTAGGCGTCGAAGCGGGCGCAGTAGCCGAAGCGGGCGCAGGCGCCGACGCAGGCGCCGGGCCGCCAGCCGAAGCCGGCGCAGGTGCAGACGCCGCCGCGGGGGCCGCCCCTGAAGCCGGCACCGACCCGGAAGCCGCCGTCGGCGTGGCAGCCCGCATCGCGGCCGGCGCCGCCACGGCCGATGCCGCGGCCGGCACGGCATTCGCGCCCGATCCAGGCGCGACCCCCGGCGCCGACAGCGGCACCGGCGCCGCGGGCGGCGTCGGCACGACCGGTGTCGTCATCTTCAGCGGTTCGCCCTGCGGCGTCGGCGCGGGTTCGGGCAGCGGCGCGACGGGCTCCTTCTCGGCGGCCTTCACGGTTGCGCGGTCGCGGCGCGCCGGGTCGATCTTCAGGAAATGGTCGACGAGCGTGAAGAAGCGCTCATAGAACACGCCGGCGGGAATCGTCTCGCTCGCGGTCTTGACTAGCGCGTCGTCGCTCGACCCGATCGGCAGCGACAGCGAGCCGAACACGCTCAAGCCGACGCTGGCCGACGTATTCGACTTCTTCAGCGTATAGCGGTCCTGCACCGCGTTCACGTACGCGATGCTCGACGAGCCGTCCGCATTCGCGTCCGCGCACACGACGTGAAACTCGATCACGACGTGCATGTCGTTGCTCGGCTGGAAATTCTTGCTGCCGTCCACCGCGTCGTTGCGCGACGACGACACCACGTAGCCCTGGCTCAGCAGCGCGCGCCGCGCGGCCTCGCAGGCCGCGTCGGATTTCGAGTGGAACGTGTGCGCATACGGGCTGGTGGTCGCGTCGAACTGTTCCTGCTGGTAGATCGGCTTGGGCGGCGACGAGCATGCCGCCAGCACGGTCGCGACCGCGAGCGCGCACGAAACGGAAAACAGGCGAAATCGGTTGTGCATGGCGTCTTTCAGAAGGCTCGGCGAGAGGCGGCGCAACGGGAGTGCCCGGATTGACGCGCGCGCACATCTCGTATGGCCGGGGCGACATTATAGTTTCGTTTGATGTCGCGCTCGCTTCAGTCGGCCGGCGCGCCGCGCGCCGCGGCCAGCAATTGCGCCGTCAGCGGATGATGTTCGCCGCGCCGGGAGCGGATCGCGTGAATCTCCTCGGTCACGTCGCCCGCGCGCCCGAGCCGCCTGAGCCCGCGCAGCAGCGACGCATCGTTCGCGCCGAGTTCGCTCAGTGGAAACACGCCGAGGCCGCGCGCCGCGAACACGGCCATCAGCGCGCTGTCCTCGAATTCGCCGGCCACGCGCGGCACGATCCGCTCGCTTTCCAGCCATCGGTCGAGATGGGCGCGCAACGCCGAATGCGCGGTCGGCAGCAGCACCGGCAGCTCGGCCAGACATTGCGGAAAGCGCTGGCGCGCGGCCGGCGTGACGAGTGCCGCGGGCCCGTACCAGTCGACCGGCGACGCGACGAGCCGCTCGCTCGTCACGCGCAGGTTCGACCCGGACGGCGCGCCCTGACCGGCCAGCACGAGATCCAGATGATGCAGCGCGAGTTCCGCTAGCAGCGCGTCGTGCTCGCCCTCGTGGCACAGCAGCCGCAGCGTGGGCGTGTCGAGCACGGGGGCCAGGATCGCGTGCGCGGCGAGCTTGGAGATGCCGTCCGCGAGGCCGACCGCGAGCCGCACGGTCGGCTGGCTGGCCGCCGCGCGCACGTCGTCGGGAATCTGCCGGCCCATCTCGAAGATGATTTCCGCGCGTGCAAAGGCGGCCTGCCCGGCATCGGTCATCGCGACGCCGCGCCCGGCGGGGCGCAGTAGCTGGTGCCCGAGCGATTTCTCCAGCTCGCGAACCTGCGCGCTGATCGTCTGCACGGCCATGTCCAGCCGGCCGGCCGCACGCGCGAAGCCGCCTTCCTTCACCACGACCCAGAAATAGTACAGATGTCGAAAATTCAGCATCGGCGCGCGATATATCGAAAAAACCGAACCTAAAATCAGATTCTCTCTGATTTTTACGAAGTTCGGGGCGTCATATCATCAGGCTTTCCACTTTCGTATCGGCCCCGCCCATGGACTACCTGCTGACGCTTGCCACCGACCCCGCCGTCTGGGCCGCGCTCCTGACACTCGTCGTGATGGAAGTCGTGCTCGGCATCGACAACCTGATCTTCATCTCGATCCTCAGCAACAAGCTGCCCGAAGCGCAGCGCGCCCGCACGCAGCGCCTCGGCATCGCGCTCGCGCTGGTGATGCGCCTCGCGCTGCTCGGCAGCGTCGCGTGGATCGCGAGCCTGACCGAACCCGTGTTCACGCTGTTCGACCATGCATTCTCGTGGCGCGACATGATCCTGCTGTCGGGCGGCCTGTTCCTCGTGTGGAAGGCGACCACCGAGATTCATCACCACGTGTCGCACGACGGCGACGGCGCGGGCGGGGCCGCCGGCGCGGCCGGCCTGACGGTATGGGCCGCGATCGGCCAGATCGTGATGCTCGACATCGTGTTCTCGATCGACAGCATCGTGACCGCGATCGGCATGACCGAGCACGTTCCGATCATGTTCGTCGCCGTGATCGTCGCCGTGAGCGTGATGCTGTTCGCCGCGCAGCCGCTCGCACGCTTCATCGACCGCAACCCGACGATCGTGATGCTCGCGCTGTCGTTCCTGGTCGTGATCGGCATGACGCTGATCGCCGAAGGGTTCGGTTCGCACGTGCCGAAGGGGTACATCTATGCGGCGATGGCGTTCTCGGCGTTCGTCGAGGGCATGAACATGCTGGCGCGGCGGGCCAAGGCGAAGCGGGCGGCGCAGGTGGCGCGCGACTGAGCCGGCGTGCGTGATGCCGGCCGCTGTGGCGGCCGGCTCGCGCACCTCATATGGAATCCGGATGAAATTCGCACGGAAAGGAGAAACGCGATGAAATGCCCTGTCTGCAAGACGCCCGACCTGCTGATGGCCGAGCGCCAGTCGATCGAGATCGACTACTGTCCGACCTGCCGCGGCGTGTGGCTCGATCGCGGCGAACTCGACAAGCTGCTCGCCCGCGAAACCGGTGACGCACCGGCGCGACGCGACACGGCGCCAGTGCAGCACGATGCGCACGCGCCGCGCGGCCGCGACGACGGCTGGGGGCGCGACGCGCGCTCGCCCGACGGGCGTGACCGGCACGACGGCCGGCGTCGCAAGAAGTCGGTGTTCGATCTGTTCGATTTCGATTGAATCTGCCGTCCGCGCGCTTGAGCGCGCGCGGCCCGATGCAAAAAAGCCCCGCCCGGCATCGCGCCGGAGCGGGGCTTTTTCATGCGCGTCGCGTCAGGACACGCGTCGACGCTCACGCATTGCCGGCCGTCACGTCGATGCGGCGCGGGCGTGTTTCCTCGCGGCGCGGGATCGTCAGCGTCAGCACGCCGTCGCGCAGGTTCGCGTCGATCCGCGACGTGTCGAGGTCGGCGCTCAGCACGAACGACCGTGCATAGCGCGTCGAGCGGATTTCCGCGTGCCGCACGCGCAGGTCGGCCGCCGTGTCGAACTGCGTCGCGGCTTCGATCGTCAGCGTGTTGTCGTGCACCTTCACGTCGAGATTCTCGCGCGGCACGCCGGGCAGGTCGGCGCGCAGCGTGACGCCGCGTTGATCCTCGACGATGTCGACGGACGGGGTGATCGCGGGCCGGCGCGCGGCTTCGGCGGCGGCAGCGTGAACGGTGCTGGGGTGGCGTTCGGCCAGGGTCAGGTTCGTGTTCATGTCGGTATCCTGAAGGTTACTGAATGGTGATCGCACGCGGCTTCGAGGCCTCGCGCCGGCCGACGCGAATCAGCAGGCAGCCGTTTTCGTAGCGGGCGCTGACCTGGTCGGGGTCCGCGTCGCGCGGCAGTTCGACCACGCGGCGGAACGCGCCATGAAAGCGCTCCTGCGCATACGTGCGTACGTCGTCGCCTTCGGTGCGCGGCGCCGGTTTGCGCGCGCCGCTGATCGTCAGCAGATCCTTGTCGATCGATACGTCGAAGTCGGCCGCGGCCATGCCGGGTGCGAACGCGATGATCTCGATCGCGTCGTCGGTGGCGCCGACATTCAGTGCGGGAAACGCGCCGGCGCGCCCTGCACGGATGCCGGTCGGGCGTTCGCCGAGCAGGCTCGTCATCTGCCGCTGCACGCGGGCGAATTCGTCGAACAGGTCATAGCCGTGATGGATACCGCTCATGTTGGTCCTCCTGAACAGGGAACGCGGGAGACGTGACCGCGCGTCGCCTGCGGCGGGCGCGACGGGTGGCTCCACGGGGTCGATACGGGGGCGGTGCGTGGCATGCGGCACTGCCCGACGACGCTTAATTAGTGGCCGTCGCCGCGCATTTCAAGAGGAAATCTGCAATCCGCGTCGACGCCCGCGCGCGGGATTCGATGCGACAATCGCCGCGGCATATCCGCAGATCAACCACACGGGACAACCATGGATATTCGACGTATCGCGATCGTCGGCGCCGGCGTGATCGGCGCGAGCTGGGCCGCTTTCTACCTGACGCAAGGCTTCGACGTCGTCGCGACCGACCCGGCGCCGGAAGCCGACGCGCGGCTGCGCGACGCGCTCGCCGCCTTCCTCGGCGAGCGCGCCGCTGAACTTTCCGCGCGGCTGTCGTTCGACGCCGATCTCGTGCGCGCGCTCGACGGTGTCGACTTCGTGCAGGAGAACGGCCCCGAGCGGCTCGACCTGAAGCGCGCGCTCTATCGCCAGATGGACGACGTGCTGCCCGCGCACGTGCCGATCGCGTCGAGCTCGTCGGGCCTGAAGATGTCCGAGATCCAGACGGCCTGCGCGAAGCACCCGGAACGCTGCCTGATCGCGCATCCGTTCAATCCGCCGCACCTGATCCCGCTCGTCGAGCTGGTCGGCGGCGACGCGACCGGCCAGGACGTGATCGCGCGCGTGAAGCAGTTCTACGATGCGCTCGGCAAGCAGACGATCGTGCTGAACAAGGAGATGACCGGCCACGTCGCGAACCGGCTTGCGGCCGCGCTGTTCCGCGAGGTGTATCACCTGGTCGGCGAAGGCGTCGTGAGCGTCGCCGATGCGGACAAGGCCGTCGCGTGGGGGCCGGGCCTGCGCTGGGGGCTGATGGGGCAGTGCCTGACCTATCACCTCGGCGGCGGCGCGGGCGGGATCGCGCACTTTCTCGAACACCTGTCGGGGCCGATCACGAGCTGGTGGGACGACCTCGGCACGCCGTCGTTCGATCCGGAAGTCGATCGCAAGCTGACCGACGAGTTGCGCGCGATCCAGGGCGAGCGCTCGATGCAGGAACTGGCAGCGGAGCGCGATCGGCTGCTCGTCGAACTGATCGACGCGCGACGCCGCAGCTTCCTGCCCTGATCTTGATCCTGAGCCTGATCCGGTCGCGCGCAGCGGCGCCACCCGGTCATTGCTGCGACGTCGCCTGGCTGGCGGGCGGCACGTGGGCCAGCCAGGCCGGGCTCGCGGCCTGCACGAGTTCGCGGTTGCGTGCGCGGGTCGCGGCGTTCGGCGGATAGTTGCCGTCGTTGGTCGGCAGTTCGCCGTCGAGATAGGCCTGCTTGAGCTGGTCGATGACTTCCGCGCGCGTCAGGCCCTGCGCGGGGGCCGACGCGTCGGTCTGGGCAAAGGCGGGGGACAGCAGCGCGGCTGCGGCGGTCGCGACGGCGAATCGCAGGACGTTCTTCATGGCGGGCTCCGATCAAGGGGACGGGGTACCGGACGCGCGCGGCGATGCGCGGTGCGTTCGGATGGGGCCCATTGTCGCGAGCGGGTGCTGCGCGGACGATGACGCGTTCCGGGCAAAGCTGTCAGGTGCGGGCGTGTCCGCGTGACTTGAGCGCGGTGCCGTTACAACTCGGCCGCTGCCGTGATCAACGTGGCTTCGAGCGCGAGCGTCGAGCGCGACGCGGCCGCGGGGCGGTCGATCACGTATTCGAGTTCGCCGAGTTCCGGCAGCCCCGCGTCGAGCCGCGCGAGCCCGGCCGGGATCACGTAGCCGGCGAACGCGCTGACGCCGAGCCCCGCGCTCGCGGCCGCCCGCAGCACCGCGATGCTGCTGCTCACGACGGCGATCCGGTACGGGCGCCCGACGGCTTCGAGCGATTCGAGCACGCGGCGGCGCGACACGCTCGGCTCCGGATGCATCGCGAGCGGCAGCACGGCCTCGTGGCCGGTGATCCGCGAATCGGGGCCGGTGCACCAGTACAGCGGTTCGCTGCGGATCACGCGGCCGCGCCGGCTGCCGGCGATGCGTTTCGCGAACACGAGATCGTGCCGGCCTTCGTCGAGCGCGTCGAACAGGTCGCCCGACAGCCCGGTCGAGATCGCGAGCTCGACGTCCGGGTTGCGCTGCACGAAGCTCGCGAGCGCGGCCGTCAGGTGCGCCGACGCGAAATCCTCCGACATCGCGAGCCGCACCTTGCCCGACAGCGGCGGCCCGCAGACCGACGTGACGGCCTCGTCCATCAGTTCGAGGATGCGCACCGCGTAGCGGAACAGCGCGTCGCCGTGCTGCGACAGGTGCACGTTGCGCGTGTCGCGCTCGAACAGCGGCCGGTCGAGCAGCTCCTCGAGGCGGCGGATATGCTGGCTGACGGTCGATTGCGACAGGTTCACGCGCTCGGACGCGGCGGTGAAGCTGCCGGACTGGGCGACGGCGACGAAGCTGCGCAGCAGTTCGGGCGGTAACGGACGCATTGCTAAATCCACTGAATCGGTTTCGACAACTTCATAAATGGCCGGATTATGCGGCGCTAGTATCGGATCACGCGCCAGTGCGGCCTCCGCCAACGAGGGGCACCAGACGCGTAGCCCGTGTCGCGCCGCCGGCTGCATCGGTCAGTCTAAGCCATCCGGCGTCCGGCCCGAATCCGCATCATCCCATCGACCCCGAGAACGTGCTCGCACGACGAGCCGCCGGGCCGCGGCGCCCCGCCGCAGGAGACAGACAGTCCGCCCGGGATCAGCGTGCGGGCCTGACTCCCGCATGCGTCAGGCGCCCGTCACGAAGAGACTGGAGACGACTCATGATCATCTACGGAACCGCGCTGCTGGCGTTCTGCCACCTGGCCGGACTGTTCCTCGGCGACCTGCTCGGCAGCGCGATCGGCGTGAAGACCAACGTCGGCGGCGTCGGCATCGCGATGCTGCTGCTGATCTGCCTGCGCCTGTGGCTGCACCGGCGTGGCTGGCTGCCGAAGGAGACCGAGGCGGGCGTCGGTTTCTGGGGCGCGATGTATATCCCGGTCGTCGTCGCGATGGCCGCGAACCAGAACGTCGTCGCCGCGCTCAAGGGCGGGCCGGTCGCGCTGCTGGCCGCCGTCGGCGCGGTCGCGATCTGCGCATGCTGCATTGCGGTACTCGCGCGCACGGGGCGCGACGACACGGCCTTCGCGGGCGTGCCGCAATTCGAAGAACAGTGAAGGAGGCCGCCATGCTGCAGATGCTCGAAAAAACCGTCGCCCACAACGGGCTCGTCGCGTCGTTCGCGCTGGTCGGCCTGATCATGTGGCTGTCGTCGATCGCGTCGCGCAAGCTCACGTTCGGCCGCGTGCACGGCTCGGCGATCGCGATCGTCATCGGTCTCGTGCTCGCCTACGTCGGCGGCGCATTCACCGGCGGCGAGAAGGGGCTGGCCGACGTCAAGCTGTTCGCCGGCATCGGCCTGATGGGCGGCGCGATGCTGCGCGATTTCGCGATCGTCGCGACCGCGTTCGAAGTGCAGCCGACCGAGGCGCGCAAGGCCGGGCTCGTCGGCGTCGTGTCGCTGCTGCTCGGCACCGTGCTGCCGTTCATCGTCGGCGCATGCGTCGCGCGCGCGTTCGGCTACACCGACGCGGTCAGCATGACGACGATCGGCGCGGGCGCCGTCACCTATATCGTCGGGCCCGTCACCGGCGCGGCGATCGGTGCGAGCTCCGACGTGATCGCGCTCAGCATCGCGACCGGGCTCGTGAAGGCGATCATCGTGATGGTCGGCACGCCGGTCGCGGCCAATTTCATGGGCCTGAAAACGCCGCGCTCCGCGATGATCTTCGGCGGGCTGGCCGGCACCGTCAGCGGCGTGAGCGCGGGCCTTGCCGCGACCGATCGCCGGCTCGTGCCGTACGGTGCGCTGGTCGCGACGTTCCATACCGGCGTCGGCTGCCTGCTCGGGCCGTCGCTGCTGTTCTTCACGACGCGCGCGCTGGTCGGCGCGTAGGGCCCTGCGACGCGGCCCGCGCGCGGGCCGCATCCATCGCCGCGTCCTCTGAGTCGCATTCTGCAACATCATCAATCGGCGGCGGCGCCAGGCTTAGAATGCCGCTGAACCCTCGAAGCGGAGAACTGTTCATGACCGGATGGAATCACGCGCGGCAGGCGCGCGATGCACGCCTCGCGGCCGGCGCGGCATACGCGCAGGGCAAGCGGGTCGATGCGCGCGACACCGTCGCGTTGCTCGAAGCGGTGCTGCGGCCCGGCGATCGCGTGTGCCTCGAAGGCGACAACCAGAAGCAGGCCGATCTGCTCGCCACCGCGCTCGCCGACGTCGACAGCGCGAAGATCCACGACCTGCACATGGTGCAGTCGGGCGTCGTGCTGCCCGAGCATCTCGACGTGTTCGAGCGCGGCATCGCGAAGCGGCTCGACTTCGCGTATTCGGGCCCGCAGTCGCAGCGCATCGCGAAGCTGCTGTTCGGCGGCAAGATCGCGCTCGGCGCGGTGCATACCTATCTCGAACTGTTCGCCCGCTACTTCATCGACCTCACGCCGCAGGTCGCGCTGATCGCGGCCGTGAGCGCCGATCGCGACGGCAACCTGTACACCGGCCCGAACACCGAGGACACGCCGACCGTCGTCGAGGCCACCGCCTTCAAGGACGGCATCGTGATCGCGCAGGTCGACCGCATCGTCGACAAGGTGCCGCGCGTCGACATTCCGGGCGATCGCGTGCATTTCGTCGTCGAGGCCGGCCGGCCGTTCTACGTCGAGCCGCTGTTCACGCGCGATCCGGCCGCGATCACCGAAACGCAGATCCTCACCGCGATGCTCGCGATCAAGGGCATCTACGAACCGTACGGGATCAAGCGCCTGAACCACGGGATCGGCTTCAACACGGCCGCGATCGAGCTGCTGCTGCCGACCTACGGCGCGAAGCTCGGGCTGAAGGGCAAGGTCTGCACGCACTGGGCGCTCAATCCGCACCCGACGCTGATTCCCGCGATCGAATCGGGCTGGGTCGAGCAGGTCCACTGCTTCGGCTCCGAGGTCGGGATGGACGACTACATCCGCGCGCGCTCCGACGTGTGGTTCACGGGCCCCGACGGGTCGCTGCGCTCGAACCGGGCGTTCTGCCAGACGGCCGGCCTCTATGCGTGCGACATGTTCATCGGCTCGACGCTGCAGATCGACCTGTCCGGCCATTCGTCGACGGTCACGGCCGAGCGGATCGCCGGATTCGGCGGCGCGCCGAACATGGGCAGCGACGCGCGCGGCCGGCGTCATCCGAGCGAGCCGTGGCTGAAGGCCGGTGCGGAAGCCGACCCCGACACGCCGGCGGCGCTGCGGCGCGGCCGCAAGCTGGTCGTGCAGATCGGCGAGACGTTCGGCGACAAGAACGTGCCGATGTTCGTCGAGAAGCTCGACGCGCTGAAGCTCGCCGACAAGCTGCAGCTCGACCTCGCGCCGATCATGGTCTACGGCGACGACGTCACGCACATCGTCACCGAGGAAGGGATCGCGAACCTGCTGATGTGCCGCGACAAGGACGAACGCGAGCACGCGATTCGCGGCGTCGCCGGCTATACCGACGTCGGCCGCGGCCGCGACAAGAAGCTGGTCGAGCGGCTGCGCGAACGCGGCGTGATCCGTCGCCCGGAGGATCTCGGTATCGATCCGCTCGACGCCGACCGCCGCTGGCTCGCCGCGCGGTCGATCAAGGATCTGGTGCACTGGTCGGGCGGGCTCTATGCGCCGCCGGCCCGGTTCCGCAACTGGTGAGGAAGAGGGCATGGAACAGTTGAACTATCGCTTCACCGCGCGCGAACGCGCGAAGGGCGAGCAGGCCGCGGCGCTCGTCGGCGTGGTCGCGTCGGGCAATCTCGAAGTGCTGGTCGAACGCGTGCTGCCGGGCAACGAATGCGAGATCGACATCCGCACCGCGGCCGTCGGGTTCGGCGCGGTCTGGCAGGCGGTCGTATCGGACTTCGTCGAACGGCGCACGCCGGGCGGCCTGAAGCTGTCGATCAACGACGGCGGCGCGCGGCCCGACATGGTGTCGCTGCGGCTCGCGCAGGCCGTGCGCGCGATCGAGGGAGACGCATGATGAGCGACGTGATCCACGATGCGCCGGCGTTCGTCGCGAATGCGGCGAGCTGGTACGAAGCGTCGGCGCGGCAACGCATCGACGGGCTGCTCGACGCGGGCAGCTTCACGGAATTCCTCGGACCGGCCGAGCGCGTGACGAGCCCGCACCTGCCGCTGTTCGCGCTGCCGCAGCAGTTCGACGACGGGATGGTGGTCGGCCACGGCCGGCTCGATGGCAAGCCGGTGTTCGTCGCCGCGCAGGAGGGCCGCTTCATGGGCGGCGCGTTCGGCGAGGTGCACGGCGCGAAGCTTACCGGGCTGCTGCGCGCCGCGCGTGACGTCGGCAAGCCGGTGCTGATCCTGTTCGATACGGGCGGCGTGCGGTTGCAGGAAGCGAATGCGGGCGAGCTCGCGATCGCCGAGATCATGCGTGCGCTCGTCGACGCGCGGGCGGCCGGCGTGCCGGTGATCGGGCTGATCGGCGGGCGCGCGGGCTGCTACGGCGGCGGCGGGTTGCTCGCCGCGTGCTGTTCGGCGCTCGCGGTGTCGGAGCAGGGGCGCATCAGCGTGTCGGGGCCTGAAGTGATCGAGACCAATCGCGGCGTCGAGGAATTCGACTCGAAGGATCGCGCGCTGATCTGGCGCACGATGGGCGGCAAGCATCGGCGCTTGATTGGCGGCGCCGATCGTTACGTGGCCGATACGCCGGACGCGTTCCGCGCGGCCGCGCTCGACCTGATCGGGCGCGCGCCGACGTTCGATGTGGCGATGCTGCGTGAGGAACAGGCGCGTCTCGAAGCACGGATCGAGCGGTTCGGCGGCTGCCGGGATGCGCTCGAAGTGTGGCGTGTGCTCGGGGCCGACGCGCCGGAAGCGATTCCCGGGATGCCCGACGATGAATTCGCGAAGCTCGCCAATCAACTGCAGGAGCCGCAGCATGACGCTCGATGAAGTACTGAACTCGCTGTTTCCCGCGGGCCATTCGATTGTGCGCAATGGCGGCCTGCTGGCGGGCCACGCGGAACTGGCCGGCACCCGCGTCGACGTGATCGGCGTGGCCGACCGCCTGCCGTTTGGCATCGACGAGGCGCTGACGCTCGCGTCGCGTGTGCTCGACACCGTCGCGCGCGGCGGCGACACGCCGATCCTCGTGCTGGTCGACAGCGACAGCCAGCGGATGAGCAAGCGCGACGAACTGCTGGGCCTGAACGAAGGGCTGTCGCATCTCGCCAAATGCCTGATGCACGCGGATCTCGCCGGACACCGGACGATCGGCGTGCTGTACGGCCACACGGCCGCCGGCGCGTTCATCGCGACCGCGCTCGCGACGCGCACGCTGCTCGCGGTGCCGGGCGCCGAGCCGGAGGTGATGGACCTGCCGTCGATGTCGCGCGTGACCAAGCTGCCGATCGACGTGCTGAAGGAGATGGCGCGTTCGACACCGGTGTTCGCGCCGGGGCTCGACAACCTCGTGAAGATGGGCGCCGTCGACGCCGTGCTCGATCCGTCCCGCGCGCTCGACGCGCAGGTCGGTGAATGGCTCGGCAAGCCGGCCGAGCGCATCGACCGGCGCGCGGCGCGCGGCCGGCCGGTCGCGACCGACGTCGCCGCCCGCGTCGAGGCACTCGCGCGTGCCGCCCGCTGAGCTGCCGCTGCGCCGCCACACGCTCGTCACGCTGACGGCGGGCGGGTGGGGCGCGGCATTCGCCCGCGACCCCGCGCTCGCGGGTGATCCGCTCGTGCGCGCATGGGCCGAACGCGGTTGGCCGCTGATCGTGCGTCGCGCATCGCCGGACGAAGCCGATGCCGGCCGCGTGCCGCTCGGCCTGCCGCTGCCGCCGTCGGCGGGCAAGCGGCGCATCGCGCTGAACGTGGCCGCCGACGCGCTCGCGACGGTCGGCCCGCTACCGACCTTGACGGACGTGCTCGCCGCCGCGCCCGCCGCGTGGCATGCGCCATTGCGCGAACTCGATGCGCTCGGCGTGCGCTGCGGTGTGCAGGGCCGCGTGTTCGGCAGCCTCGCGTGGCAGGCGCTGACGGGCGAGCCTTACCTGAGCGCATCATCCGATCTCGACATCGTGTTGCCGCTACCGGACCCCGTGTCGCTTGCGCCGTTGCTCGACGGTCTCGCGGCGATCGACGCGCGCGCGCCGATGCGCATCGACGGCGAACTGCTGCGCGACGACGGTGCGGGTGTCAACTGGCGCGAACTGCATGCGCGCTTGCCCGAAGTCGCGGTGAAGACCGCGATTGCGGTCGAATTGATGCGCGCCGACGCCTTCACCGGAGGCCCGCGATGACCGCACGGGCTGCCTGCCGCGTAGCGGCGCCGTCCGATGCCGAACGCATCGCGGCGCTGGCCGAGCGTAGCCTCGTGCTCGAGATCGACACCTATCCGAAGCCGGGCCTCGTCAGTCACGTCGACACCGGCAGTCATACGGACATGGATGCCGCGACGTTCGCGCGCAGCGCCGCCGTGCTGCGGCCATACTTCGCGGAACTCGCCGATGCGGGTGCCCGCGACGCGGACATGGCCGTGCTGCGCAAGATCGGCCTGCGTGCCGAGCACGCGATGCTCGCCGCGACCGGCGGCGTCAATACGCATCGCGGCGCGATCTTCGGGCTCGGGCTGCTGTGTGCGGCCGCCGGACGGCGGGTGCTCCCGGGCGCGGTGCCGGACGGCATGACGCTCGGCGCGTTCGTATCCCGCCGCTGGGGCGTCGAGATCCTCGGCGGCCCGCGTTTGCCGGACAGCCACGGCGAGCGCGCCAGCCGCCGCTACAGTGTGGGCGGTGCGCGTCGCGAGGCGGCCGACGGCTTTCCGACCGTGTACGCGGTCGGATTGCCCGCGCTGCGCCGCGCCCAGCGCGACTTGCCGGACGATCCGGAAGCCGCGCGGGTCGCCGCGTGCTTCGCGCTGATCGCCGCGCTCGACGACACGAATCTGCTGCACCGGGGCGGGCAGGCCGGCCTCGATTTCGCCCGCGCGACCGCCCGTGCCTTCGTCGCGCGCGGCGGCGTGCGGGCGCCCGACTGGCGGCTGCGCGCGGCGGCCGCGCATCGGGCGTTCGTCGCACGCCGGCTGAGCCCGGGCGGGGCGGCCGACCTGCTCGCGATGAGCGTGTTCGTCGATGCGCTCGAAGCCGAAGGGCACGCGCGATGACGCTCGCCATCCTGTGCTCGGGGCAAGGCGCGCAACGCGCCGACATGTTCGACCTGACCGGGTCGGCGCCGCAGGCCGACGCATTGTTCGCGCATGCGGGCCGGCTGCTCGGCGACGATCCGCGCGCCTGGGTCCGGCAGGCCGGCCCCGACGCGCTGCGGGAAAACCGGGCCGCGCAGATCCTCTGTACGGTCCAGGCGCTCGCGGCGGCTGCGCTGCTCGATGCGGTGTGGCCGCGCCGGCGCTGCGTCGCCGGCTACAGCGTCGGCGAGGTCGGCTCGTGGAGCGTCGCGGGGATGATCGACCCGCACGACGCGCTCGACCTGGCCGATGCGCGTGCACGCGCGATGGATGCCGCAAGCGGCGGCGACGAGCGGATGGTGTTCGTGCGCGGCCTGACGCGTTCGCAACTGGCGCAGCTGTGCGACGGTCGCGACGCGGCCATCGCGATCGCGAACCCGGGCGATGCGTTCGTGGTCGCGGGGCGGCACGCCGATGTCGATGCGGTGGCCGGCGACGCGACGCATGCCGGCGCGCTGCGCGTCGCGCCCGTCTGCGTGCGGATCGCGTCGCACACGCGCCGGCTCGCGGCGGCCGTGCCGGCCTTCCGCGCGACGCTGGCCGCGACGCGCGTGCGCCGGCCGCTGCCCGGCACGCGGCTGTTCTCGGGGATCGACGGCGCGTCGGTGCTCGATGTCGACACGGGCCTCGACAAGCTCGCGCGGCAGATCGCGGAGCCGGTCGAGTGGGCGAGTTGTCTTGCCGCATGCGTGGAGGCGGGCGCCACCGCGTTTCTCGAACTCGGTCCCGGGCGCGCGCTGGCCGAGATGGCCGGCGGCGCGTATCCCGCGTTGCCGGCGCGCAGCCTCGCGGATTTCCGTTCCGTCGACGGCGTGACGAGCTGGCTCGCACGCGTCGCGCCCGGCTGATCGACGGGCTGAAACCCGGCTCGAAACACAGCGTCCGGGCACCTGTTCGGCACTGTGTGTTGCGCCGGCGCAGCAGCGTCGCAGCCGCCCCTTGCCACGCGAATTGGCGTCGCTACAATGGCGCCCGCCATGAGACCAGCCGCCTTCTTCCTCGCCGCGTTCTGCTGCGCGACGAGCGTCCACGCCAGCCAGATTCTGTCCGACGCCGCATCGGTCGGCACGTACTTTTCGTATGACAACGCGGCGGCCGACGCGACCGTCGACCTGATCGAACAGGCGCAGCGCCGCGTGCTGCTGGCCGGCTATACGCAGGTGCCGCCGGCTGTCGCGAGCGCGCTGCGCGCGGCCCGCGCGCGGGGGATCGAGGTGCGCGTGGTGCTGGTGCGCCCGCCGCGTGCGGGCAGGTACAGCGGCGCCGGCTATCTGAAATCCGCGGGTATCGACGTCGCGATCGATTCGCGGCATGGTGGCCCCGCGTCGCGTTTCGTGATCGTCGACGACAGCGTCGCGCTGACGACGCTGTCCGACGGCGCGGCCGAGCAGGCCGACACGGTCAACGTATTCCGGCGCGCGCCCGAACTCGCGCAGTCCTACGCGCAATCGTTCTGGCGGCTATACCGGCAGGCAGGCGGCCTCTGACCCCTTCCTTCGGCGCATCGCGCGCCGGTGTGACCCTGCTTGCATCGGCGCGACCGATGAACCATCCTCGTTGACAGGCGCCGGCGCGGCTTTCGCGCATCGGCGCAACGGCAGGGAGTCGATCGTGATCGAAAGCAGTTTTGCCGATCGCGCCGATGCCGGTCGCCAACTGGCCGACGCGTTGCGCGAATACGCGGGGCGAAGCGATGTCGTCGTGCTCGCGTTGCCGCGCGGCGGTGTGCCCGTCGCATATCCGGTCGCCCGTGCGCTGCGCGCGCCGCTCGACGTGCTGGTCGTGCGCAAGCTCGGCGTGCCGTTCGACCCCGAGCTCGCGATGGGCGCGATCGCGACGGGCGGCGGGACGCATTTGCAACGTTCGGTGATCCGCGCCATGGACGTATCTGATGCGCAACTCGCCGACGTGATCGCGCGCGAGACGGCCGAACTGCATCGTCGCGAGGCGCTGTATCGCGGCGCGGTGCCGCCGCTGGCGGTGGACGGGCGCATCGCGATCGTGGTCGACGACGGCGTCGCGACCGGCGCGACGATGCGCGTCGCGCTGCAGGCGCTGCGCGAGCGTCACCCGGCGCGCATCGTCGCGGCCGTGCCGGTTGCGCCGGCGGGGGCCGCGCAAGCATTCGACGGCCTGGCCGATGCATTCGTCACGGTGTCGCAGCCGGCGCGGTTCTTCGGGATCAGCCAGTTCTACGCGCACTTCGCGCAGACGAGCGACGACGAGGTGCGCGCGCTGCTCGACGCGGCGCGCCCGTGATGCGGCGTCAGGTTCGCCGGGTTCCGCGCGGGCGTGGTCGGCCGGCTTCCGCGAGCGCGAACACGCGCTGCAGCGCTGGATGGACGTTGCCGTGCCAGCGTGGCCCCGTAAACAGCCCGTAGTGATCGCAATCGTCGACGTCGACGCGATGGCGCTCGTCGGCCGAGAGGCCGCTGCACAGATCGAGCGCCGCATGCGTCTGCCCGGCGCCCGTCACTGCGTCGCAGGCGCCTTCGACCGTCAGCAGCGCGACATCGCGCAGCGCGGCCGGTTCGACGCGCCGGCCGTCCACATGCCACGCGCCGGTCGCGAGCAGCATGCGCTGAAACACGACGTCGACCGTGTCGAGGAAATAGTCGGCTGGCATGTCGAGCAGCGCCGTGTATTCGCGCAGCGCGCGCCGGGCGTCGGCGAGCCCGGTCATGTCGAAGCGGGAAGCTGCCAGCGCGTAGGTCTCGATCAGCGTCAGGAAGCGTTGCGGATACAGGAGCGCGATCTCGCCCTGTTGCAGATAGGTCGGGAACACGTGGCGGCCATGCCCGGCGAAGCCGGGCGGCACGATGTCGATCAGATGGCGCCGGCACCAGTCGAGCGAATGGGCGGCGGCCGCGGTGCCGAGCGCGCTCGGGTTCAGGCGGGCGTCGATCGGGCCGCCGATCAGCGTGATACTCGCGGGCGGCACGAGGCCGCGCGCGGCGCGCAGCGCCAGGGCGCCGAGCGCCGGTACGGTCGCCTGGCAAACGGCGACGACGTGCAGCGGCCGCTCGTCGTGCTGGAGGGTGCCGACGAAGCCGTCGAGCATCGCGACGTATTCGTCGAGCCCGAAACGGCCTGCCGCGAGCGGCACGTCGCGCGCATTGCGCCAGTCGGTCACGCAGACGTCGCCATCGGCGAGCAGCGTTTCGGCGGTTTCCCGCATCATCACGGCCGCGTGCCCGACGAGCGGCGCGCACAGCAGCACCGTGCGGCGCGCATCGGCGTGCGCGAAGCGCCGCAAGTCGCAAAACGGCGTGTGCGCGACGATCTGCTCGCTGACGGCGGGCCACGCGAGATCGAAGCCCGGCGGCGCGGCCTGCGGCCCGAGCAGCGGTTCGAACAGGTCGTCGTAGCACGATGACGCGGCGTGCGGCAGCGACGCCGCGGGCCATGCGTCGAACGCGTATCGCGTCGCCGCGCGCCATGCGCGCATCCATTCCCGCTGCTGCTCGACGACGGCATACCACATGGCGGACCCTGGGGCGGAAGGAGCGTGAACCTCCATTATGGTCATAGCGGCCGGGCAGCGGGAGCCCGATGTACGGCCGGCTGATGCGCGTCAAGCGCAGGGGCACGCTAGGCGCCGCCGCGCGCCGCTGCTACAGTCGTCAGTCCCATTCCCTCGAAGCGGAGCGTTCGCGATGAAGCTGATCGGCATGCTGGATTCCCCGTTCGTGCGCCGCGTCGCCATTTCGGCGAAGCTGCTCGACCTGCCGTTCGAACACGAGTCGATCTCGGTGTTTCGTCATATCGAGCGGTTCAGGACGCTCAATCCGGTCGTCAAGGCGCCGACGCTCGTGACCGACGGCGGCGCGACGCTGCTCGATTCGTCGCTGATCGTCGACTATCTCGACCACCTGGCCGCGCCGGAGCGGCGCCTGCTGCCCGACGCCGTCGAGGCCCGGCTGCGCGCGCTGGTGCCGATCGGGTTCGCACTGGCCGCGGCCGAGAAAACCGTGCAGGTCGTCTACGAGCAGGCGCTGCGCCCGTCGGACAAGCAGCACGAGCCGTGGGTCGATCGCGTGCTGAGCCAGCTCGAAGGCGCATACGGCGCGCTGGAGCCGCTGGTCGCGGCCGCCAACGGCTGGTTCGGCGGCGCGCGATTACTGCAGTCGGACGTGACGGTCGCGGTGGCGTGGCGCTTCACGCAGTTCATGGCGGCCGATTACCCGGTGCTGGCGCGGATCGATCCGGCCCGTTATCCGGCGCTCGCCGCGCATTCCGCGCGGGCGGAAGCGTTGCCGGCCTTCGTCGAAACACCGCTCGTCTAGGTTTCGACGCGGGGCGCCGGGCTGTCGCGCACCGCTGTCGGCCGCTGCTCGCCCTTGTTCGGCAAGCCGCTGCCGATTGTTCTCGGCGGCTGACAAGTGACTTCGCATTCGCGCTGTTTATCCGGACGCGACCGATCCCTAGAATCCACTCCATCAAATCACGCATTGCCAGATGGAGCCGATGATGAAAGCCCTGATCGAATCGAGCCTGTACCACCCGTCCGTCGTGTTGGCGCTTGCCGGGCTGACGCAGCTGATGGTCGAGCGCGATTTCAATCTCGGCCAGGTCGGGATGATCGTCGCGGCGCGCGGTGCGCAGGCAGCCGTGTCGCGGTCGCGCGCGCTGATCTTCTGCCGTCACTGCGAAGCGCAGGCATGAAGGCGTTCGCGCCGACTGAATGAAAAAAAGCCCGGCCGGCGCAAGCCGGTCGGGCGGATCGGGTTCGATCGGGCCCCGGCTTCGGCCGGGGCTTTTTCATTGCGCGACGCTTACGCGCGGGCGGGAGTCGCGACGCCGTAGACCTCCGATTCGTCGTCGTCCTCGCGCAACTGGCGCGCGAGCTGGTGCGCTTCGCGGCGCGTCGCGACGGCCGGCGGCGAGCCCTTCAGCGGCTGGCGCGCGGTTTCGGCGAGCGCGACGACCGACACGATGCCGATCAACGCGGCGCCCATCATGTAGTACGCGGGCATCATCAGGTTGTGCGTCACGTCGACGAGCCACGCGGTCACCAGCGGCGTCGTGCCGCCGAACAGCGACACCGACACGTTGAAGCCGATCGCGAGCGCGCCGTAGCGGATCTCGGTCGGGAACAGCGCGGGCAGTGCCGACGGCATCACGCCGGTGAAGCACGACAGCAGCACGCCGAGGATCAGCAGGCCGCCGAACACCGACGCCGTGGTGCCCGTGTGGATCAGCATCAGCGACGGGATCGACAGCACCAGCAGGCCGACGCAGCCGGCGAGCATCACCGGCTTGCGGCCGACCTTGTCCGACAGGCGGCCCGCGTACAGCGTCATCGGCATCATCAGCACCATCACGAGCAGCACCAGCACGAGGCTGTGCGATTCGTCGAAGTGCAGCGTCGACGACATGAAGCTCGGCAGGTACGACAGCACCATGTAGTCGGTCACGTTGAAGATCAGCACGAGGCCGACGCACAGCAGCAGCGCACGCCAGTTACGCAGCAGCGTCTCGCGAAAGCGCGCCTTCGGCACGGCCTTGTCCTGCGCTTCGCGCTCTTCGGCCTGGCGCTTGAACGCCGGCGTTTCCTCGAGCTTCATCCGGATGTACAGACCGATCAGGCCGAGCGGGCCGGCGATCAGGAACGGCACGCGCCAGCCCCACGACAGCAGCGCTTCCTGCGACAGCGACGCGGTGAGCAGCGCGACGACGCCCGCGCCCAGCACATAGCCGATCAGCGTGCCGAATTCGAGGAAGCTGCCCATGAAGCCGCGGCGCTTGTCGGTCGAGAACTCGGCGATGAAGGTGGCCGCGCCGCCGTACTCGCCGCCGGTCGAGAAGCCCTGCACGAGGCGGGCGACGAGCAGCAGGATCGGGGCCATGATGCCGATCGACGCATAGCTCGGGATCAGGCCGATCGCGAAGGTGCCGACGGCCATCATGATCATCGTCGCGGCGAGCACGCGCTGGCGGCCGATGCGGTCGCCGAGCGGGCCGAACACCATGCCGCCGAGCGGGCGCACGAGGAACGCGGCCGCGAACGTGCCAAAGGTGGCCAGCAACTGCGCGGACGGGCTGCTGGACGGGAAGAACACCTTGCCGAGCGTGACGGCGATATAGCTGTAGACGCCGAAGTCGAACCATTCCATCGCATTGCCGATGGCCATTGCGCTGACGGCGCGCTTGAGCAGGCTCTGGTCGACGACGGTGATGTCGTCCGCGGCGAGCGGGGCTTCGCCGGACGACGAAGCGGGGGAAGAGACAGCGGTCGGGCTGACGTGTGTTGCGGTCAAGGTCATGCACTCCTTTGACAGCGCCGGAACGGGCGGGCCGTCCGACACGGTTTGCCGGCGAGCGCGGTGTCGTGTGCTGCGCGTCGGGGCAAACCATTAAGCACTTACTGCACAGGGGGCAGCAAAGGGCCAAGGGGCTGCTTCGACGCGGGCCCGATGGGCCGTCGCGACAGTGCGCTCATGAAGAATGGGCCGCGTGATGCAGGCGGCGGATGCCGGTGCGGACGATGGGTCCGGTGTTCCGGCAACGCCCCGGAGGGGCAGCGAAACGAGAAAAGCGGGCCTGTCGGGCGGGCTTTCCTGTGGATGCAATTTCGATCGAGGCATCGGGCCGCAACGTGCGGACGGACTTCTCTCAAAATCGAAAAGACAGAGATTGAATGTTGAAACAGGCGACATGATAGCACGATGACGGACGATCGTGCAAATTGCCCGGAATCGCCCGTCTGGCGGGGCATCCCGGGGAGCCTGCTCGGGTATGATCGGCGGCGCGCGGCGCGCCCGTGCCGGCCGCCGCGACGGGGCTGAATTCGCGAGGAACCGGATGACCGAACTGATGAGGATCGCGGCGCTGTTCGCCGCTACCGCGCTGGCCGAAATCGTCGGCTGCTACCTGCCGTGGCTCGTGCTGAAGGCCGGGCGCCCGGCCTGGCTGCTGGTGCCCGCCGCGCTGTCGCTTGCGCTGTTCGCGTGGCTGCTGACGCTGCATCCGAGCGCGGCGGGGCGCACGTACGCCGCATACGGCGGCGTCTATATCGCGGTGGCGTTGATCTGGCTGCGGGTGGTCGACGGTGTCGCGCTGACCCGCTGGGACGTGGCCGGCGCGGTGCTCGCGCTCGGCGGAATGGCCGTCATCGCGCTGCAGCCGCGCGCCTGAGCGGCGCGGCCGCGGCGCGTGCCGCGTGCCGCCTGCATCAGGCTGCTTCGGCGGTATCCGTGTCGGCGGGCTGGCGCCACACGCACGTGCCCTTGACCGACTTGTCGAGCTCGTCGAGCTGAGCCTGGTGCGCGGCCAGCTCGTCTTCGCTCGCGGTCACCACGGCCAGGTCGAGCGCGGCGAGCGACACGCGCTTGCCGTTCGCCGCGCCGCCGTCGGCGCTCGCGTCGTCGAGCATGTCGATCACGAGGCTGTCCTGGCCGCGCGTCATCGCGAGATAGACCTCGGCGAGCAGCTCCGAGTCGAGCAGTGCGCCGTGCAGCGTGCGGTGCGCGTTGCTGATGCCGAAACGGTCGCACAGCGCGTCGAGCGAGTTGCGCTTGCCGGGGAACATCTGCTTGGCCTGCACCAGCGTGTCGATCACGCCGCCGCAATGCTCGGTGAACGGCGGCAGGCCGAGCCGCGCGAATTCGGCGTCGAGGAAGCCGAGGTCGAACGGCGCGTTGTGGATGATCAGCTCCGCGTCCTTCACGAAGTCGAGGATCTGGTGGGCGACTTCCGCGAATTTCGGCTTGTCGCTCAAGAATTCGGTCGTGAGGCCGTGCACCGCCAGTGCGCCCGGATCGCTGTCGCGCTCGGGGTTCACGTAGAAGTGCAGGTTGTTGCCGGTGAGCCGCCGGTTCAGCAGCTCGACGCAGCCGATTTCGATGAGGCGGTCGCCCGTGCGGGCGTTCAGGCCGGTGGTTTCGGTATCGAGAATGATCTGGCGCATATCGGGAAAAGCAACAAAAACAGGAAGGGGCGGCCGGGGTTCAGGCGGCCAGCGATTCGACGCCGCGGTTCGCGAGCGCGTCCGCGCGCTCGTTTTCGGGATGGCCCGCGTGACCCTTGACCCAGCGCCACTCGATCTCGTGCTGAGCGACGAGCGCGTCGAGCCGCTTCCACAGGTCGGCATTCTTCACCGGCGTCTTCGCCGCGGTGACCCAGCCTTTCTTCTTCCACCCGTGGATCCACTCGCTGATGCCTTTCTGCACGTATTGCGAGTCGGTATGCACGATCACCCGGCACGGCCGCTTCAGCGCTTCGAGCGCGGCGATCACGCCCATCAGCTCCATGCGGTTGTTGGTCGTGTTCGGCTCGCCGCCGAACAGTTCCTTTTCTTGACTGCCGTAGCGCAGCAGGGCGCCCCAGCCGCCGGGGCCGGGGTTGCCCTTGCAGGCGCCGTCGGTATAGATGTCGATGGTGTCGGTTGTCATGAACGTTCTTGGTGAGTGGTCGGGGAGGCCGCCGGCGTCAGGCCCGGTGCGAGCACGGGCTTCTTCATCTTGATCGGGCCGACGAGGCGCATGCCGCGCACGCGCTTGACGGCCGTCACCATGTAGACGGCGCCGAAGATCGGCCACCAGCGGTCGCCGGCGGCCTCCATGAAGCCGTAGCGGGCCAGCCACTGGTCGGTGGCGAGCGGCGGCCGGTAGCAGCCGAAGCGGCCGCGTTCGAGGTCGAAACCGAGCAGCTTGATCCAGTCCTTGAGCCGGATGAACGCGATCTGGTCGCGCGTGGCCGGCACGAACGGGCGGTTCGCCATGCGCCCGAACGACTGCCGCATGCCCCACAGGCTCAGCGAATTGAAGCCGGTGATCACGAGCTGGCCTTCCGGCATCAGCACGCGCTCGGCCTCGCGCAGCAGGCGGTGCGGGTCGGACGTGAATTCGAGCGTGTGCGGCATCACGATCAGGTCGACGCTCTGCGACTCGAACGGCAGGTCGAGCAGATCGCACCACGTCGTGCTGCGATCGGCGGGCGCGTGGGCCGCCGTGTGTGCTTCGCGCGCCCACGGATACTGATACGGCGCGCTCGCGCCGCTCGCCGGGTCGAGCACGAGGCCGCGATACGGCATGCGGTTCTCGCGCAGTGCGTCGAGCTGCGGCAGGCCGAGCTGCAGCGCGTGGAAGCCGAAGACGTCGGATACGATCCGGTCGAGCTGCGCCTGCTCCCAGCCCAGCACGTAACGGCCGGGCGGCGAGTCGGTCCAGGCGGGCCAGTCTATAATTTGACGGTCAGACATAACGATGATTGCGCGCCTATGAACGAGCTGGAATACGTGCCGGTTCCGGCATTCGAAGACAACTATATCTGGCTCGTCTCGGACGGCCGCGATGCAATCGCCGTCGACCCGGGTGAAGCCGCGCCCGTACGCCGGGTTCTTGCCGAACGAGGCTGGCGGTTGACCGCTATTTTACTCACGCACCACCACGCCGACCACGTCGGCGGTGTCGAGGCGCTGCAGCATAGCCAACCGGCCGATGTTCCGCTCACCGTTTACGGCCCCGCGGCCGAAGCGATCGGCGTGGTCACGCGGCCGCTGTCGGGCGGCGATCGCGTGACGCTCGACGCGCCGGCCGTCGCGTTCGACGTGCTCGACGTGCCGGGCCATACACGCGGCCACATTGCTTACTTTCAGGCGGCCGATCAAGGCGCGGTCGGGCAGGGCAACGCGGTGCCGCACGTGTTCTGCGGCGACACGCTGTTCTCGTGCGGCTGCGGCCGCCTGTTCGAAGGCACGCCCGCGCAGATGCTCGCGTCGCTCGACGCGCTCGCCGCGCTGCCGGGCGACACCCGCGTGCATTGCGCACACGAATACACGCTGTCGAACATCCGCTTCGCGCTCGCGTGCGAGCCGGGCAATGCGGCACTCGCCGCGTGGCGCGACGACGCACAGGCGCTGCGTGCGCGCGGTGTGCCGACGCTGCCCACTACGATCGCGCACGAGCGTGCCGTTAACCCGTTCATGCGGGCCGACAGCGCGGCGATCCATGCGACGCTCGAGGCCGAGCTGCACGAAACGGTGACGGATCGCCTGGCGGCGTTCACGCTGATGCGCGAATGGAAAAACCGGTTCCGGTGACGTTTTCCGGAGGACTCCAAAGCTCAAGCGGTGTCTGTAAAAATTGCTCCAAATGTAGGATTTCGCTGAGTTTTCGGTGTTTTTATTGACGTGAAGCACGCACTTCCGTAGTATCGCCTGCAATTTCCAGCCGTCGGAAGCCGAGATTTTCATGCGACTTATATTGAGTGCGATGGTGGTGCTGCTACTCGCCGCTTGTGCGAGCCAGCCCCCTGTCGCCAACAACGCCGCCGATTCGCAGGCGACGTCCAACTACCTGCGTAAATCAGCCACCGCCAAAGAAACTGTCGACGTCGACAAGCAATCCGTCGGCGACCTGACCACTGCAGACTCCGATCTCTGGGCGCGCATTCGCCGCGGCTTCCAGATGCCCGACCTGCAGAGCGATCTGGTCGACATGCAGACGACCTGGTATACGCAGCGTCCCGATTACGTGCAGCGCATGACCGAGCGCTCGCAGAAGTACCTGTATCACATCGTCGAGGAGCTCGAGGCGCGTCACATGCCGACCGAGCTCGCGCTGCTGCCGTTCATCGAGTCCGCGTACAACCCGCAGGCGCTGTCGGTCGCGAAGGCGGCCGGCATGTGGCAGTTCATGCCCGGCACCGGCCGCACGTACAACCTGAAGCGCAACATGTGGCAGGACGAGCGCCGCGACGTGCTTGCGTCGACAAGCGCCGCGCTCGACTACCTGTCCCGCCTGCACGACATGTTCGGCGACTGGTATCTGGCGCTGGCCGCGTACAACTGGGGCGAAGGCAACGTGCAGCGCGCGATCGCGCGCAACCAGGCGGCCGGCTTGCCGACCGACTACCAGAACCTGCGGATGCCGAACGAGACGCGCAACTACGTGCCGAAGCTGCAGGCGGTGAAGAACATCATCGCGAGCCCGCAGCAGTACGGCCTGGCGCTGCCGGATATCCCGAACCACCCGTATTTCGTGACGGTCACGACGTCGCGCGACATCGACGTGGCGGTGGCCGCGAAGCTCGCGAACCTGCCGCTCGACGAGTTCCGCTCGCTGAACCCGTCGTTCTCGAAGCCCGTGATCCTCGGCGCGACCGAGCCGCAGATCCTGCTGCCGTTCGACAACGCATCCGCGTTCGAGAAGAGCCTGAAAGCGTACAACGGCCAGCTGTCGTCGTGGACCACCTACACGGTCAGCGAGCGTGCACGCCCGGCCGCGATCGCCGAGAAGATCGGCGTCGACGCCGATACGCTGATGTCGGTCAACAAGATTCCGGCCGGCATGCGCCTGAAGCCGGGCTCGACGATCGTCGTGCCGCGCGGCAATGACGACGACGAGGACATCAGCGCCGACGTCGCCGAAAACGGTGCGCTCGCGATGGAGCCGGACGTCCCCGATACGCGCAAGATGCTGATCCGCGTGCGCCGCAAGCAGTCGATGGCGGCGATCGCCGGCCGCTATGGCGTGTCGGTCGGCCAGTTGAAGGCGTGGAACCGTACGCACCGCGATCTCGCGATGCCGGGTCAGGCGCTCGTGCTGCACGTGCCGGTCGGTCGTTCGGTGCCGGCCGAGCCGGGTCCGGAACGGATCGCGACGTCGACGGGCGGTGCGCACATCGAGCGCGCGAGCCTGGCGGTGGGCGGCAAGTCGCACGGCGGCAAGCGCGGCGCCGCCAAGTCGTCGGCCCGGCCGGCGGCGAAGGCCGCGCCCGCGAAAGCCGCGCCGGCCAAGGCCGCCGCGCACAAGGGCAAGAAGAAGTAAGCGCGGCTGCCGCGCGCAACGTGGCGGCCGGTGAGGCCCGCGCGATTGCGCTATCATCCGACGAATTCGACGAAACGCCGTCACCGAGGTGACGGCGTTTTTCGTTTGCGCGCGGCGTAACGTCGCGCGTCTTCATCGAACAAGGGGGAGCGATGTCGTCGGTGCAGGTGAGGGTGCTCGCGCTGTTTTCGGCCGGGTATTTCGTGTCGTATGTGTTTCGCGGCGTCAATCTGGGCTTCGCGCCGTTCGTCACGCATGAGCTCGGGCTGTCGGCCGCCGATCTCGGCTTGCTCACCAGCCTCTATTTCCTCGGCTTCGCGGGCGCGCAGATCCCGGCCGGCGTGATGCTCGACCACTTCGGCCCGCGGCGCGTGACGGCCGGCATGCTGCTGTTCGCGGCGGCCGGCGCGGCCGTGTTCGGTGCGGCGCACGGCATCGGCACGATGATGGTCGGCCGGCTGCTGATCGGCGTCGGCGTATCGGTCTGTCTCGGTGCGGCTTTCAAGGCGCTCGCGCAGCATTTCCCGGTTGGCCGGCTGCCGCTCGTCAACGGCCTCGTGATGGCCGTGGGCGGCCTCGGCGGCGTGATGGTCGGCTCGCCGCTGACCTGGCTGCTCGGCTGGGCGAGCTGGCGCGCGATCTGTTTCGGCCTCGCGGTGCTGACCGTGGCCGTCGCGGCGTCGATCGGCTTCGGGGCGCCCGATGCGCAGCAGGCGCGTCACCAGGGCGGCCTCGTCAGCCAGTTCAAGGGCACGTGGCACATCCTGACGAGCCGCGCGTTCTGGAAGATTGCGTCGTTCTCCGTCGTCACGCAGGGCGTGTTCTATGCGATGCAGTCGCTGTGGGTTGGCCCGTATCTGCGCGATGTCGGCGGATTCGACGCGCCGCATGCCGCGCGCCTCGTGTCGGTGCTCGGCTTCGCGATGATGGCCGGCTGCGTCGGCTTCGGCGCGGCGGCGCGCGTGCTCGAGCGACGCGGCGTGTCGGTCTACGCGACGTGCGGCATCGGTATGGCGCTGTTCGTCGCGACGCAGCTCGCGATCGTCGCGCGCGTGCCGTTGCCGCCCGCCGTGCTGTGGGCCGCCTACGGGATGTTCGGCGGCGTGGGCATCCTGACCTACGCGGTGATGGCCGGCCACTTTCCCGCCCATCTGATCGGTCGCGCGAACACGACGCTCACGCTCGTGATCTTCCTGCTGATCTTCGCGTTCCAGCTCGGCGTCGGCGCCGTACTGTCGCACTGGCCGGCGGTCGACGGCCGTTATCCGGCCGCCGCGCACTTCACCGCCTGGGGTGTGCTGCTCGCGCTGCAACTCGCGAGCGCGGTCTGGTACGTCTGGCCCGCGCGCGGCGCTGGCCAAGCGCACTGATCCGGCGGTACGCTGATGGGTGGGGCGGCCGCGAAAACAGGGCCGCAGCACGGTGCGCTGCGCCCGCCGGTCGCGGCGCGCACATGATCGGACGGCCATATCCATTGAAGATAGGGCCATTTTCAGGCTATAATTTGAAAGTTTGTGCTGATCAACCTCGCACCCTAGCGCCTACCTCATTCATCCCGTTCATCCGCCGCACGCCGCCTGCCGGGCGATGCCGCGAAGCCTCGTGCGCCACGCGCCGGGTTCGCGTCTCGACAACGCAGGCCGCGTCCAGCTAGCGACCACGCGCGCCCACGCAGCGCGGCGCTCGCGCGGCAGGGTAAACAGGTCGGCAGCAGGGTGTTCCCCAAGGAGCCTCCCGTGTTGCCGTCTTTTTCTCCCGCCTTGCTTGCACTCGCCGACGGCACGGTCTTTCGTGGTTATTCGATCGGGGCCGAAGGCCATACGATCGGCGAAGTCGTGTTCAATACCGCGATCACCGGCTATCAGGAAATCCTGACTGATCCGAGCTACTCGCGCCAGATCGTCACGCTCACCTATCCGCATATCGGCAACGTCGGCGTCAACGCCGAAGACGTCGAAGCCACGAAAGTCCATGCCGCCGGCCTGATCATCCGCGATCTGCCGACGCTCGCATCGAACTTCCGCATGGACCGCACGCTCGGCGACTATCTGCGCGACGAAGGCGTCGTCGCGATCGCCGGCATCGACACCCGCAAGCTGACCCGCATCCTGCGCGACAAGGGTGCGCAGAGCGGCTGCATCCTGACGGGCTCCGACGACGAAGCGAAGGCGATCGAGCTCGCGCGCTCGTTCGAAGGCCTCGCCGGCATGGATCTCGCGAAGGTCGTGTCGACCACCAAGCCGTTCGAGTGGAAGCAGACGGAGTGGCGTCTCGAAGGCGGCTACGGCATGCAGGAAGCGCCGAAGTACCGCGTCGTCGCGTACGACTTCGGCGTCAAGTACAACATCCTGCGCATGCTCGCGGAGCGCGGCTGCCACGTGACGGTGCTGCCGGCCCAGGCAAGCGCGGAAGATGCGCTCGCGCTGAATCCGGACGGCATCTTCCTGTCGAACGGCCCCGGCGACCCCGAGCCGTGCGATTACGCGATCGCGGCCACCAAGGCATTCATCGAGCGCGGCGTGCCGACCTTCGGCATCTGCCTCGGCCATCAGATCATGGGTCTCGCGGTCGGCGCGAAGACGCTCAAGATGAAGACGGGCCACCACGGCGCGAACCATCCGGTGAAGGATCTCGGCGACGGCCGGGTCGTGATCACGTCGCAGAACCACGGCTTCGCGGTCGACGCCGATTCGCTGCCGGCCAATGCGCGCGTGACGCACGTGTCGCTGTTCGACGGCACGCTGCAGGGCTTCGAGCTGACCGACAAGCCGGCGTTCTGCTTCCAGGGCCACCCGGAAGCGTCGCCCGGCCCGCACGACATCGGCTATCTGTTCGATCGTTTCACCGCGCTGATGGACGCGGCGAAGCAGCGCAACGCCTGAGTCACTGACGCAACCGAAGAACGGGAGATTCACATCATGTTCGGCCACGCACTCGGCATCACGGATATCTGGACCTACGTGTTCGGCGTGATCTTCATCATCCTGCTGCCGGGGCCGAACTCGATGTACGTGCTGTCGCTTGCCGCGCAGCGCGGCGTGAAGGCCGGCTATCGCGCGGCCTGCGGCGTGTTCGTCGGCGATACCGTGCTGATGGTGCTGTCCGCCGCGGGCGTCGCGTCGCTGCTGAAGGCGAACCCGCTGCTGTTCTCCGTCGTCAAGTACGGCGGCGCCGCCTACCTGCTGTACATCGGCACCGGAATGCTGCGCAGCGCGTGGAGCAAGCTGCGCGCGCGCGGCGATGCGCCGGTCGAGGCGCCGCAGGCGGTCGACGGCGAACGTCCGTTCCGCAAAGCGCTGATCGTGAGCCTGCTGAATCCGAAAGCGATCCTGTTCTTCATCTCGTTCTTCATCCAGTTCGTCGACCCGGCATTCCCGCATCCCGCGCTGTCGTTCGTCGTGCTCGGGGCGATCGCGCAATGCGCGAGCTTCCTGTACCTGAGCACGCTGATCTTCGCGGGCGCGCGGCTCGCCGAGCACTTCCGCCGCCGCCGCAAGCTCTCGGCAGGCGCGGCGAGCAGCGTGGGCGGCCTGTTCATCGGTTTCTCGGTGAAGCTGGCGCTGGCGACCCTGAGCTGAGCGCCGCCGGCCGACCCACGACAACGATTACTTATTGAATTCACAAGCCATGCCAAAACGCACAGACATCAAGAGCATCCTCATCATCGGCGCCGGCCCGATCATCATCGGCCAGGCGTGCGAGTTCGACTATTCGGGCGCGCAGGCTTGCAAGGCGTTGCGTGAGGAGGGCTACAAGGTCGTTCTCGTCAACAGCAACCCGGCGACGATCATGACCGACCCGAACACGGCCGACGTGACCTACATCGAGCCGATCACGTGGGAAGTCGTCGCACGCATCATCGAGAAGGAGCGCCCGGACGCGATCCTGCCGACGATGGGCGGCCAGACCGCGCTGAACTGCGCACTCGACCTGCACCACCACGGCGTGCTCGAGAAGTTCGGCGTCGAGCTGATCGGCGCGTCGCCGGAAGCGATCGACAAGGCGGAAGACCGCCAGAAGTTCAAGGAAGCGATGACCAAGATCGGTCTCGGTTCCGCGAAGTCGGGCATCGCGCACTCGATGGAAGAGGCGACCAAGGTGCACGCCGAGATCATGGCGGAGACGGGCGGCAGCGGCTACCCGGTCGTGATCCGTCCGTCGTTCACGCTCGGCGGCTCGGGCGGCGGCATCGCGTACAACCGCGAAGAGTTCGAAGAGATCTGCAAGCGCGGTCTCGACCTGTCGCCCACGCGCGAGCTGCTGATCGAAGAGTCGCTGCTCGGCTGGAAGGAATACGAGATGGAAGTCGTGCGCGACCGCGCCGACAACTGCATCATCGTCTGCTCGATCGAAAACCTCGACCCGATGGGCGTGCACACCGGCGACTCGATCACGGTCGCGCCTGCACAGACGCTCACCGACAAGGAATACCAGATCCTGCGTAACGCATCGCTCGCGGTGCTGCGCGAGATCGGCGTCGACACGGGCGGTTCGAACGTGCAGTTCTCGATCAACCCGCGGGACGGCCGCATGGTCGTCATCGAGATGAACCCGCGCGTGTCGCGTTCGTCGGCGCTCGCATCGAAGGCGACCGGCTTCCCGATCGCGAAGGTCGCGGCGAAGCTGGCGGTCGGCTACACGCTCGACGAGCTGAAGAACGAAATCACCGGCGGCCAGACGCCCGCGTCGTTCGAGCCGACGATCGACTACGTCGTCACGAAGATCCCGCGTTTCGCGTTCGAGAAGTTCCGCGAAGCCGATTCGCGCCTGACCACGCAGATGAAGTCGGTCGGCGAAGTGATGGCGATCGGCCGCACGTTCCAGGAGTCGTTCCAGAAGGCGCTGCGCGGCCTCGAAGTCGGTGTCGACGGCCTCGACGAGAAGTCGACCAACCGCGACGAGATCGCGATCGAGATCCACGAGCCGGGTCCGGACCGCATCTGGTACGTCGGCGATGCGTTCCGCATCGGCATGACGGCCGAGGAAATCTTCGCGGAAACCGCGATCGATCCGTGGTTCCTCGAGCAGATCGAGCAGATCATCCTGAAGGAAAAGGCGCTGTCGGGCCGCACGCTCGCGTCGCTGACGTTCGACGAGCTGCGCTACCTGAAGCAGAGCGGCTTCTCCGACCGCCGCCTCGCGAAGCTGCTCGGCGCGACGCCGGAAGACGTCCGCAAGCGTCGCGTCGAACTGAACGTGCGCCCGGTCTACAAGCGCGTCGACACGTGCGCGGCCGAGTTCGCGACGAAAACCGCCTACATGTACTCGACCTACGAGGAAGAGTGCGAGGCGCAGCCGACCACGAACAAGAAGATCATGGTGCTGGGCGGCGGCCCGAACCGGATCGGCCAGGGCATCGAGTTCGACTACTGCTGCGTGCACGCGGCGCTCGCGATGCGCGAGGACGGGTATGAAACGATCATGGTCAACTGCAACCCGGAAACGGTGTCGACCGACTACGACACGTCCGACCGGCTGTACTTCGAGCCGCTGACGCTCGAAGACGTGCTCGAGATCGTCGACAAGGAAAAGCCGGTCGGCGTGATCGTCCAGTACGGCGGCCAGACGCCGCTGAAGCTCGCGCTCGACCTCGAGGCGCACGGCGTGCCGATCGTCGGCACGTCGCCGGACATGATCGACGCGGCCGAAGACCGCGAACGCTTCCAGAAGCTGCTGCAGGACCTCGGCCTGCGCCAGCCGCCGAACCGCACCGCGCGCGCCGAAGACGAAGCGCTGGCGCTGGCCGACGAAATCGGCTACCCGCTGGTCGTGCGTCCGTCGTACGTGCTCGGCGGCCGCGCGATGGAAATCGTCCACGAGCCGCGCGACCTCGAGCGCTACATGCGCGAGGCCGTGAAGGTGTCGAACGATTCGCCGGTGCTGCTCGACCGCTTCCTGAACGACGCGATCGAGTGCGACGTCGACTGCATCTGCGACGGCGAAGCCGTGTTCATCGGCGGCGTGATGGAGCACATCGAGCAGGCGGGTGTCCACTCCGGCGATTCGGCATGCTCGCTGCCGCCGTACTCGCTGTCGAAGGAAACCGTGGCCGAGCTGAAGCGCCAGACGGGCGCGATGGCGAAGGCGCTGAACGTGGTCGGCCTGATGAACGTGCAGTTCGCGATCCAGCAGGTGCCGCAGGCGGACGGCTCGAAGCAGGACATCATCTACGTGCTGGAAGTGAACCCGCGCGCGTCGCGCACGGTGCCGTACGTGTCGAAGGCGACCAGCCTGCCGCTCGCGAAGATCGCGGCGCGCGCGATGGTCGGCCAGAAGCTCGCGCAGCAGGGTGTGACGAAGGAAGTCGAGCCGCCGTACTTCAGCGTGAAGGAAGCGGTGTTCCCGTTCGTCAAGTTCCCGACCGTCGATCCGGTCCTCGGGCCTGAAATGCGCTCGACCGGCGAAGTGATGGGCGTCGGCCAGACGTTCGGCGAAGCGCTGTTCAAGTCGCAGCTCGCGGCCGGTTCGCGCCTGCCGGAGTCGGGCACGGTGCTGCTGACCGTGATGGACGCGGACAAGCCGAAGGCCGTCGAAGTCGCGCGCATGCTGCACGACCTCGGCTACCCGATCGTCGCGACCAAGGGCACGGCAGCCGCGATCGAAGCGGCTGGCGTGCCGGTGAAGGTCGTGAACAAGGTGAAGGACGGTCGTCCGCACATCGTCGACATGATCAAGAACGGCGAGATTGCCCTCGTGTTCACGACGGTCGACGAGACGCGCCAGGCGATCGCCGATTCGCGCTCGATCCGCATGAGCGCGCAGGCGCACAAGGTCACGTACTACACGACGATGTCGGGCGCGCGCGCGGCAGTTGAAGGCTTGCGCTACCTGAAGGATCTGGAAGTCTATGATTTACAAGGTCTTCACGCTCGCCTAAACTAAGCGGTCAGTTACCTGTCGAAGCAACACGTGCCGCGATTAGGCGGTGTTTCCAGTGCATCGGAAGCGCGCTTAATCGCGGTGATTTTTTTTATAGCCGTTTTTAGCGATTGAGCCGTTTATGAGCACCATTCCGTTGACAAAGCGTGGCGCAGAGCAACTGCGCGATGAATTGCAGCGCCTCAAGTCCGTCGAGCGGCCGGCCGTGATCAACGCGATCGCGGAGGCCCGCGCACAGGGCGATCTGTCCGAAAACGCCGAATACGACGCAGCGAAGGAAAAGCAGGGCTTTATCGAGGGCCGCATCGCGGAACTCGAATCCAAGCTGTCCGCCGCGCAAATCATCGATCCCACGGTGCTCGACGCCGATGGCCGCGTGGTGTTCGCCGCGACGGTCGAACTCGAGGATCTCGAGTCGGGCGACACCGTCAAGTACCAGATCGTCGGCGACGACGAAGCCGATATCGATCACGG
>Ga0268256_1000309_pt1 | contig 49128 bp, 47 predicted proteins | sample AgamicAtAmrz_FD_200247 | JGI IMG/M metagenome (GOLD analysis project Ga0268256, IMG submission 200247) | Agave microbial communities from Guanajuato, Mexico - At.Am.rz (v2) (version 3) | ecosystem: Host-associated > Plants > Roots > Rhizosphere | place: Guanajato, Mexico | collected 2012-06-07 | reverse complement strand
AGTTCCTTAGCAAGCAACGAAGCGAAGTAGCCAAAAGCGGCAGCCGATCCTACCGAGTAAGCCCCATACGCGAACGCGGCCGCGTAGGCTGCCACGACGCCGACAGGCCGACCAAGCCCTTGTCCGACTTGGGTGTAGAAGGCTCCCTGACTGACGATCTCCCGGCTCAGCGCCGTATACCCGACAGCGAATGCCATCAGAGTAAGACCGACGAGGATATAGGCGAAGGGCATGGACAAGGCTCCGCCTGTCGAAAGACCCAATGGCGCGTTTCCAATGATAGCAGCAAGCGGCGCTGCCGCTGCGATTACCAAAACGATTACTCGTCCCGTGGTTATCTTCTTCTTCTCCCGACCACTCGCCGGGTATTTCGCTGATGTTGCCTCTGCCATTTGCGTATGTTCCCAGTTTATCTACACGTTGTTTCGTGTTCTATTAAAGTCGAGCATTGATCGAATCTATAAGCATGTCAATAGTCGATCAATGCTCGGGTTATAGCGATGAGGTGGGTCAAAAAATGGTGAAGAAGTCCGGCAAGGCAGGCGGGGATGGAATTGGAGCGATCGACGATGCCGGTGGTCGCTCGCAGAGGCGAAGCCTAGGCCGACAGGAGCGGAGCCGGGAGAGGGTCGATCAGATACTAAGCGTGGCCGAGGAACTCATTTCCGCGCACGGATACGACGGATTGAAAATGCGGGAAGTGGCACGCATCGCGGGTCTTCCAATCGCATCCATCTACCACTACTTCCCGTCAAACGCAGCAATCCTCAGGACACTAACCGAACGGCATTTAAAAGAGCTGCGCACTGTGATCGCGGCGAACCTTGAACGTCATCTCAAGCCCGACTTGCCCGCACAAGACGTGCCGGCGGCGGTCAAACTGGTGGTTCGAGCGGTCGCCGATCACCTGCGTAGTTCGCCGTCGACCACGGCACTCTGGGACGCTTTGCGCGCAATACAGGAACTGCGAACGCTCGATATCGCGGATACGACGGCAACTGCTTGGCTACTCGAGCCTTACGTCTTGCGAGCCGCCCCCGGCATGACCGCGGACCGCGTTGGTGACTTCAGCACCATTCTGATTGTTGCCATGCAGAGCAACCTCACCATGATCATGCATAGCCCCCGCGATCGCCAGAAAAAACTCATAACGGCGTTAGAGGATTTTGCTGCCACCGCCATACGTGGTTTGCAGGCGACCGCCGAGGATCGTTGATGGGTTCGTATCAGCTGAGCGCGACAAGTTTGAAATGACCGCCGGATCATGCCCGTTACCGGACCAGATCGGACGGTGGGGGACCTTGTTCCAATCCACAGTCTTTTACGCGCCGCTAGAACTGGACGGCGTAGGAGATACCAATTCCGAGAGCCCAGTCAGCATCGGCCTTCGCGTCGTAGGTAGCGCCCGAACTGACGGCCTGTGAACCAGCTGTAAGGTAGGAGATCGCGGCCCCAATCCCGATTGTTCCAATTTTCGCCTTGTACTGCGCGCCAAGCCCCAGGGTCCAGGTGTCGGTTGTAATATCAGCGCCTGATCCGACGCCTTGGTCCCAGGTGACATTGACGGTACCAGAGACCTTGTCAGAAAATTCATGACCCGCGCCGAGTTGGATTGTATATCCATTCTTATAATTGAAGATTTTATTGGAGGTTCCTAGTCCCGGTACATCATATGAGAATTGTGGAAGCACGCTCCAATTCGTCCACGCCACCGAACCGTAGATAAGCCAACCGGGCGCCACGCCGGTCTGCGCGTAAATCTTCAACGATTGGGGAAGCGTTCCCGCCCCATTCGCAGGCAGGCTGTCTGTAATACCGTTTGCGACGGCTAAATCCGAAGGCGTGTACATCCCCGTTCCCTCGTGGCGAACTTCAGAGCGGTACATGACCTGAACCCGCATTGCATATTCCGGAATATCGTAGGCAACACCAACTCTGTAACCGATCTTACCATCGTCCTTGAGATGCACAGACCCAATCCAGGTGTTTTCCCTGTAGTCAAAGGTCTCCAGAAATGCGCCACCGATGAGATGGAGGTTTCCCGGGCCGGCGGCGAACGCCACTTTGCATGTTGCGCCATATTCGTCTGCCGAGAACTTCATCCTTGACGTAGGATTGGGGAATGGATCGCCGAGACTTGCAGCGGTAACAAATTCCGCATTCTGCGCTGCATCGCTGTAAGTCGCCGAGCCCCCGAATGGCTGTGTGTAGGTGAGTGCACAGGAAAAGTTGTCCCCAAACTTCGCACCGATCGCCAGACTGGGAATGAAAAAATCGTCCGAGTAGGATTTTTCGTCTACCGACTGCCCCATCAGTTCCGAATAATGTCGACCGGGGGAAACATATATGAGCTCCGATGTAGCGCTGAAACGGCTGTCATTAAAAAGGATATCGATATTGGCATCGCCGCGTGAATACCCCCCTGCCAAAGCAGGAGCCGCGGCGCATAAAACCGCCAGTGCTGTTGTCAGGACAAGTTTTTGCGTTAACTGTATTGCGTCGGTATTCATTCAGTTGTTCCCATTTTATTTAGTTATTGAGCATTTTCACTCTCAGGTGCCGCCCCATCGGACCTCTGGACGGGCGGAGCGCGAACTGGCATCGATGCGTGTCCTGGAAATCGCCGGGCATTGCGGTATCACCGCAACGCCATCGGCGGAGCCGCCCAAGTTGCCTAGGCACCACCCACTGGGTTTGGTTTCGAAATCTCGGTGATGTCGAAGCCTGCTTCGCGCACGAACGCGTGACGACTTAGGCTCTGCTCATTTTCAGTATTGAACTAACGATCGGGAAAGGCTGGTCGCCATCCATGCTGATTTTCCTCCCTCTTCGGCTCGCTTCCCCCCAAGGATGGCGCGGATTCCTGCGTGTTCTTCGACACCGGTTTCTTCCAAGAAAGAGAGGAGATCCGCACCCAGAGCCTGGGATCAGGATATGGTTGCAGCGCTGCCCAGCAATGGGAAACCAGGCCAAAATCATGTCAATGTCGGCCAACTCCGCATTGGCCCGAGCCCCTTCCCTATCGCGATGACGGGACCGGCCATGAGTCTGGCATTTCAGGCTTTCTCGCCGTCAAAGACCCGTCATTGGCCGGAAATGATCGTTCTCACCGGTCTTGCGGTATTTATTCTTTTTGTCTCCCGCTTTCCAAACCGGCTGCGGGGATCCATCAAGAAAAAGGGAACACACGATGTCGAACGGAAAATTGGTGCTGTCCTCAGTCTTTCTCGGATTTCTAGCGTATGGGGCATCGGCCGCAGAACCTATCGAGGGCAACTGGAAGAACGGCCCCGTGGAAATTATCGAGATCAAACCATGCGGTAAGGAGTTTTGCCTCACGATGACGACCGGGGAATATGCCGGAAAGAGCATAGGGAAGCTGAGCGGCAGTGGCGCAAACTATGCCGGCGAGATAACTGATCCTGAAGACGATAAGACCTACAGCGGAACCGGCGCGGTCGATGGTAACGCGCTGAAGCTCAAAGGCTGCGCGTTGAAGATTTTCTGCAAGACGGTGACATGGGATCGCCTTTAACGAGATGCCGCGGGGAGGTGATCCCGGCGGTAAAATCTGCCGTCGGACGGCGGGTAGTTCTCAATTCGTCGCTGCGGCTTGTTCAACTTCTGGCAGCTTCGGCATGGTCTTGCGCAGGATCCAGAGGACGACGGGTTTCGGTAGGACATGGGCAAGTCGGATCAGCCAACGCATTGTGAAGGGAAACAGGTAGTCACTTTTTCCCTTGGTGAGGGCGTACATGATATGGTCAACAGCCTTTTCCGTGGAGATTTCCAAGGGGGCGGGCATACCATCGTTGGCGGTTGCCTCGGTGGCGACGAAGCCCGGATAAACCGCGGTGAATCGGATGCCGTAACGTGCAAATTCGACCCGGCAAGTGTCGATGAGTAGCATGGCGGCGCCCTTGGCCGCCGAATAGGGACCTTGCAGCGGCACGCCTAAAAAGCCAGCCAATGAATTCGTGTGTCCCACGTGCCCCCCGCCTTGGCGGACCATCTGGCGGAGCGCCGGGAACAGATAATTGACCACGACATCGTAATTGGAGCGCATATAGGTGTTAACTTCGCGTGCACTCATGAGGCGCATGTCGAGAGCCGGCGCGCCTCCCGCGTTCAAATAAAGCAAGTCAAGCCGACCGTGGCGTTCAACGGCGTTCTGTACGACGTGAGCAGCTGCTTCCGCGTCCATCGCATCGGCGGCTATGGCCAGGCATTCGCCACCGGTGGAATGTATCTCGGCTGCAAGCGATTCCAACTGTTCGACGCGCCTGGCGGTCACGACCACCTTCGCTCCCAGGCTTGCCAGCCTCAATGCCAGTACCCGTCCCATGCCAGAAGAAGCACCGACGATTAAAACGACTTTGCCCGCAAACTGCATCTCCATACCCCTCCGTTAGGTTACCTGACTGCGGCGCTGCTCCGCCCAACTTCGATAGTGATCCGCCATCGTCCTTTCGAACGGCCGATAGACTACTCCAAGTTCCTTCTGGCTCCGGACGTTGTCTAGGGAGAAGCGAATACTAAGATGATTGCTCATGTATTCTTGTGTCAGTCCGAAGAGCGGCCCGATCATCCTGACCAGGATGTTTGGAATCTGCCAGGCGGGCAACAGGTAGGGCTTCGGATGAAACTTGCGCGCATGATGGGCGATGTCGAGGAAAGTCCTGGTATGCGGTTCAGACACAATATAGCGTCCTCTCGCCTCCGGATTCAGGGCAGCGCGAATATGGGCGGTTGCGACGTCGCGAACGTCCACGCAGGCAAGACTGAGGTCCGGCATACCGTAAAAGAAGTATCCTTTGAACATCTCATCCAAAAGGAAAAGAGAGCCCGATTCCGAGGCGGGCGTCAGAGACGGACCAAGGATCAACCCGGGATTTATCGTCACTAAGCTCCAGCGACTCTGCTCAGCGTGAATTTTCCACGCTTCTTTTTCAGCAATTACTTTCGAGTAGTGATACGGGTTGTTTTTAACGTTGCTCGAGGTGTTGAAGTATTCCTCCGCGACGGTGTTGTTTCGCATCGAGCGCACGTCAATATAATCGCCGAAAATGGCTCCGATCGTAGAAGTCATAACCACCCGCCGGACGCTGTCCGTCCTGTTGACGCTGCCAAGAACGTTACGGGTGCCGTTCAGGGCGGGATCCACCATCTCTCTTTGGCCATCTCTGATCTTTTCCGGCAGCTTGAAAGGGGAAGCCACGTGAAAGACGATGCTGCAGCCGGCCATCGCGGGATCAAAGGCGCCCTCTCTCAGAAGATCCGCCTCAAAGACCTTAAGCCTATTGAGAAATCGTGCTTGAAGATCCTCCAAAGGACGCACTTTGGCTTGATTTCTTGCGCTTCTGACAGTCGTGTGAACGATCGCGCCCGCCTCGAGGAGCTGCAGGATGAGATGGCTCGCGACAAAGCCGCTCCCCCCGGTGACAAGCACTGTGTCTTGCATTGAGAATCCCTTGTTATTGTCTTGGAATGACGTTGACAGCCTATGACCGCATCGTCATTCCGTTTCTTTCGTTGGCCTTCAGGTCTTGGCCGGTAATGGCCTGAATTGCGTTCGGTAAATGCACAAGTAGGCCGGCGCGGCGGAGATTGCGATCAGCGCGTACTGCGGACCCCCGCCTGGCGCAGATCATCGAGCTTTGGATACCCGTTGACAGCCATCAATAAATCGGTTTCTGCCAGAATTGAGCGAAGATGATGGACCACACCATCCTCGCCGCCGACCGCAAGCGCGTAGGCGTAGGACCGCCCGATCCCCACCGAGGCCGCCCCCATTGCGAGTGCCTTGGCAACGTCAGTGCCACTTCTCACGCCGGAATCGAACAGAACCGGCACGTCCGGGACCGCAAAAATGATATCCTGAAGCATGGAAATGGCGGCCATTCCGCCATTCGCCTGCCGTCCTCCATGATTGGAGCATTGTATGGCATCGACGCCCGCATCGGCCGCACGCCTTGCGTCGTCAGCATGGCAGATACCCTTCAGAACGATCGGTAGGCGCGTTGCCTCGCGGATCCATCTCAGGTCATCCCACGTCACGATGTGCCCGAATACATTCACCCACTCGTAAATGGCCGCCGCAGGGTCCTCCGAAACCGGCTTCTTCAAGCGCTTAAGGAAATTCGGATCGCTGAAATAGTTGGCAAGGCAGAGCCCGCGCAACTGTGGAAAATTGGCTGAATTCAAGTCGCGCGGCCGCCAACCTGTCACCCACGTGTCGAGCGTTATGACGAGCGCTTCGAAGCCTGCTCCCTCCGCTCGCGAGATGAAGCTGAGCGCAAGATCACGGTCGCGCGGAGTATAAAGCTGGAAATAGCCCGGGGTGTCGCCGAGTGCCTTGGCGACCTCCTCCATTGGGTCTTGTGACAAGGTCGAGGCCATCATCGGCACGCCCGTTTTTGCGGCAGCCCTTGCGACCTTTAAATCTCCGTGGTTGTCGTCCGAGCAAAGGCCGATCACACCAATCGGGCTTAGAAAGATCGGCGCCGGCAAAGTGCGGCCGAACAAAGTGATACTCAAGTCGCGTTTGTCTGTGCCATTGCACATGCGCGGCACGATTCCGTAACGATTGAAAGCCTCTACATTGTTGCGCTGCGTGAATTCATCGCCGCAACCACCTGCAACATAGCTCCAGACGGAAGGTGACAGGGCCTCCCTTGCCCGTTCTTCAAGTGAGGCGAAATCCACTGGCAACAACGGCATTTTCCCGCTGAGCCCGGCCAGATAGATCTCGTTTTGAAAGTCTCCGTAGTTTTGGTGCACTGCCTTTCCTCCCAAATATCGTTTTCGTTTAATACCCGGCTTTCATGAGAGAGCGCTCGCCGCAGAGATGGCGTGACGCCGCTTCTTTCTGATCCCTGCGTAGTCGCCCATTGGCAACAAACTTGATCAGCCAGGGGATGCGCTTCACCGCTCCAGCGGCGCTTTGAGCAAGAACAAAGCATTCGGCACACTTTTCGAGAATCTCGATGTTGAGAAGCAGCCGTTCCAGCCCCATGCCGAAACAAAGGGCCAAGTCGTCCAGGCAATAAGCATTGGCTCGGTTGGAGAGTGCCGCCATGGGCCGGTTCTCCGTTGACTTCATACCAATACGCTTTGCTTCGACGCCGAGATGACGTACCTGCTCATCGAAGACCGCCGGCAGGGACAGATCGAGGCGGGATAAGGCCGACGTCCAAGTTAGGCTTCCCGCTGCGATAGCGCCAACATCCGGGCGTGCCGCATAGATGCGGTGATGCAGGTCCTCCGGATCATCTGCAAGGCTAATCCATTCGAAACGTTCCGGTACGTCCTGGCCGGATTTGATGTGCACGCGGACGAAGGCATTGCGTTCCGGAATTCGCTGGGAAAGGACATCGCCTGGCTTTAGCAATCCTTTGCCTGCAAGCCGCGCGGCGGCGAGGCCGATCGCGTTCTCGATGGATGAGTTTTCCACGATCTTCAGCATGTCACACCAGACGGAAAACAGCGTCGAAGCGCTCGAGGGCGTCATCGATCACCTCATCCGTGTCCGCCATGCTGGTGTAGATGCGGCTACCCGCAAGGGTAAGGATTCCGTGAGCCAGGTAGGCCGCCCCCATCTCTTCCATCAGGTGTTTGCGGGCATTAGCCTCGCGTTTCAGCTTGAAGGGAGTCCTCATGCTCATCAGCAGGACAGCCGATGTCTGAAGATGTACGATCGAACCCATATTGTACACCACATAGGGAAGACCCAGACGGGTTATGATCTCCTTCAATCCTTTGGCCAACCGGTCTCCGGCCCGCCCTGCCAGTACCGGCGCATTGGTTCTCGCCATCTCCTCGATTGCGTAATAGCCGGCCACGCATGAAAGAGGATTGGCAGAGAGCGTCCCGCCGACGAAAGCCCGCTTGCTCGACGTACCGATGCCGCCAACAAGCGTCATCATGATGTCCTTGGCACCTCCAATGCCGCCCGCCATGAGATAACCGCCGGTGAGGCACTTGCCGAATACGGTCAGGTCGGGCTTAACGTTGAAGTAACCTTGGGCGCCGCCCATGCCGACGCGGAAGCCAGTCACCACCTCATCAAAAATGAGCAGCGCGCCGAACTCGTCGCAGAGCTTGCGAACCTCGCGATTGTATTCAGGCGTCACCGGGCGCGTGCCGCTTTCCGGCCCCAATGGCTCGACGATAACCGCCGCAGTTCCACCGCGGAAACGGTTCAACATGAGTTTGCGCCGCAGCGTTCCGAGTTCATTGGGGAAGACTTCCTGTGTATAGGCGGTAGCCCCCTTCGGTATGCCGGTGGCCTCACGGCGACCGGTCCCGGGCACCCGCATACCGTAGACCATCTGGTCACTCCAGCCGTGGTAGTCGCCACCGACTTTAATCACCCATTTCTTGCCGGTGTGGGCTCGAGCCAGGCGGATCGCGCCCATGCAAGCCTCTGTGCCGGAGCCCAACATGCGAAACATCTCGATGCCTGGCATGTGCTGACGTATGATCTCGGCAAGTTTGAATTCGTATTCGTGGAGCAGGCCGGTCACCGGGCCGCATTCCTCGATCACCTGGTGGGCCTTTTGGCGCACCGGCAGGTAGTTCGAGCCCAGTAGGGTTGGCCCACCAGCCTGCAAAAAGTCAATATAGCGATTACCGTCCGCATCCCACATGTGGGCCCCTTCCACCTTAGTCGCGGCAATCGGGAACGGATAGTTGAACGCGAGATTGTGCTGGACGCCGCCGGGGATGACCTCCGAGGCACGCTTTGCCCAGGCCTTGGAGGTCTGGCACTTCTGCTCGAAGTAATCCAATACCTTGGGCATGTTCGACTTGGAAATACCGCGCGGCGGCTGAGCGAGCAGAGCTTTCAGGCGGTCCATGAGCTCATTGTTGTTGGGCCAGGCGCTGATACCGTAGGACGTTTTCTCTGTGGTGCGAGCTGCCATATTCATTTCAGGCTCCTTTGGTCCCGGCCTTGTCCAGAACGTTCAGAAGGAACGACTGAAACTGCTTGTCGAGGTTGGCGCGGTTTTGGATGCGATTGCGAAGATGGATCGCTGCTGCCGTCTCGATCCTGCGGATCATGCTGGAGGCGGCCTTAAGGTTTTCACCGGCGCAGATCACGCCGTGACTTGCCAGCAGATAGGCATAAACGTCCGGGCGCAAGGCTTTCTCAAAAGCCTTGGCTAACATGCCCGTGCCGGACGGTTTATAGGGAATGAGGGCGACGTGGGGACCAAGCCCTGCGAGATCATCGCCAGGCGGCCATGGCAATATCTCGTGTAGAAGCGCGACTGCACTGGCGACCGGCTGATGCGTGTGGACACTGGCGCGACGCGATGGATGCATCTTCAACATGCGCGCATGAAGTCCGCGTTCGATCGTCGGTGTCTTGTCGCCCTCAACCACTTCAAGCGTGTCTAGCCGCAGGATTGGAACGTCTTCCGCGCGGATTGAATAGTAGTCCGTTGCCGAAGGCGTTAGCGCCATCAGATTGTCGTCGACCCTTACGCCGATATTGCCGCCGGTGCCGGCAAAATAACCGTTATCAGCGAAATAGCGGCACCTGTCGGCAATCTCCTGCCGCTCCTTCATGAAGTTAGCCATGATTCTTGCCCCTCGAGCCGTTCAATCTTTGATAGATTGGCGCCAGGCGCCGGTGGAGTTCGGTGAAAATGCCGAACCGCTCGTTGTAGAATTCACGCGCCGCAGGATTGGGCTGGTAGTGCCGCTCGATCTCGATATGCCGGACCGCATCTTCAAGGCTTGTAAGGCCCAATCCGAAAGCGCCGATGAAGGCGGCTCCTCGCGCATTCGCCTTCATCGGATCGTGTGCTTGCCTGACGGTAACGCCGAGCACATCAGCATAGATCTGACACCACGTATTCGACATGGCGCCGCCGCCTATCATCGTGATCGCCTCGGGCCGACGTTGCATGAAGCGCTGAACCGGCTTCATCATCCAGCGGGTGTTGAGCGCTACACCCTCAAAAACGGCACGCACGACGGTTTCGCGATTGTGCTCCATGCTGAGATTAAAAATGCCGGCGCGAAGTGCTCGGTCGTCCACCGGACAACGCTCGCCGAACAGCCAAGGCAGGTACATTGCACCATCAGCTCCAACCGGCATTCGCCCCGCAATTTCATCCAGCACTCGGTAGGTGTCGACGGATGGCTCAGCATCGATAAGACCATCGTCATGGAAGACGATCCGGTCCTTGAGAAAGGCAATGTTGTTCGCTCCGCTCGATTGCATGGCGATCATGAGGTATCGAGATGGCACGGCGCAAGGCACCGAACCTATCTGATCGAGCACGCTCGTTTTTTTAAACGGCAGATGTGCTGCGATCCAGGACGACGAACCGACGTAAAGGTGGCAGTCGTAATCCGCCAGGGTCCCGGCGCCGAGCGCAGCTGCCGTATTGTCGATTGCGCCAGCGACTACTGGGGTTTGAGGTTCCAAACCGAGCGCTTCCGAAACCGCCGGCAGGATCGTTCCAATCACGTCGGTGCAGCGGACAAGATCCGGGAATTTGGAGCGATCGATTCCGCTCATCGCGATCAATCCGTCATCATAACGAATGTTGTCGACGTCACGATTGTCGGTCACCCAAGACGTCAGGATCGAATCTTGTGTGGCGACGAAACGACCGGTCAGGCGAAGATTGAAATAATCGAGGACGTTGAGAAACTTATAGGTCCGGTCATAGACTTCCGGAAAAGCATCGCGGATCAAAAGCATATGGCCAGCAGGATCCTTGCCGGACAAGGCAGGTGCGCCCCCACACATCCTGATCCACTTCTGAAGCTTGACCGGATCGTAACCAGCGACCCTAAATGTGCTGCGCATCTCGCGCTTGAGATGTCTGGCTCCTCGCATGTCCAACCATAGGACCGCGTTCATCAAAGGAGATCCGTCGCGGTCAACCGCTACGGTTCCCTCTCCTTGCGTCGACGACGAGATCGCCATGATGTTGGTGCGTGGCACGGCAGCCAGGGCGAGCACCTCGCGAGCGGCCTCCAGAAACGCGTTCCACCAATCATCCGGCCGCTGCTCGGCGCCAATACTGTCGATAACGGTAAGCTGGACCGGGCGGAAAGCCCAAGCCACAACCTCGCCGGTGATGGAAACCAGACCCACCTTGCACCCGCTGGTGCCTAAATCAATCGCGAGTATATAGTGGCCTGATTGGGCCATATCCCTCTCCCGCCCCGCCCTGCAGCTTGGCGCGGGCCGGTTTCGACATCTTTTTCTCGAATGGAAGATAGATGCCGTGCACCGGATACCATAAGCGGTAAAGCCGTCCTAATGCGGGTCTATTCCGGCCATATTGCCGACACGTCCGCTCTGAGCGCACCAGGCGTGGTGCCCATCCAGCGGCGAAAGGCGCGGCGGAAATTGTGAGGGTCTGTGAATCCAACAGCAAAGGCAATCTGCTCAACTGACAGCTGATGGTTCGCCAGAAGCTCAAGCGTCCGGTTCTTTCGCAAACCGTCGAGCAAACCTTGGAATGACACATTGCTTTCTGCGAGACGGCGGCGCAGCGTCCTCTCACTCATACCTAACTCACGGGCGACTCTGGCAATATTGATGCGATCTTGAAGCCGTTGTCGAAGGACCCGCTCGACCGATTCAGTGATCTCCGCAGCTTCGCGCGAGCGCGCGCGATTGTAAGACATGAATTCAAGGAGCTGGCGGTGCGTAAAGGGATCCGACGTGCCGAGTGGTTGTTTGTACCAGTCTGAATGATACAGAAAGGTGTTCTCCATGCGACCGAAGCGCACTTCACACCCGAACACCTTATGATAAGCCTCAGCATGCGCAGGTGATGGGTACGCGAAGTCCACTCTGAGAGGCCGGAAAGCCTCCCCAACCAAGCCAACGGCGATGCCCATGAAACTTGCGAAAGCCTCCTCCACAAGGAAAGTGTAAATGTCTGGATCGTGAAAGCGGGTCGACGCTGTGACTATGATGCCTTCGTTCGTCTGGCGCGCGTCAAACTCGAGCATGCTTCCAGTATCTTTCTGGAGTTGCAGGCCGAGCTTGACTGCATCCCCGACTGTTGGCGCTGTTAGCATTGCGTATCCCACGAGACCAACCGAGGTAATCTTTTCGCGGATTCCCGTCTCTAGACCAAGCCCTTTTCCTGGTGTCATCTGAATTGCGCGCAGAATAGCTTCCCGACCCTGTCGGAAGGAGACGCGGCACGCAGGGTCTTCGAGATCCTGAACTGTCAAGCCAAGCCCAACCAGCAATCGGGGTGCATCAAGACCGAATTCTGTTAGCGTTGTCACCAAGCTACGGATTAGAAAGGCTGGGATATTCGCGGTGATATAGCGTGCGTCAACTTGCTTCATGGCGGCAAGCTCTCCTCTTTGATCCATCCCTTGCTCCCGTGTGGGACCCTTAGAGTTTCGCTTTTCCTCAAAGAGCACTGCCTATATAGCTGAACCGATTTGTGGCGCGAATATCTTAATAGGTTGGCTGAAAGCTCACAATTGGACGTCCATCTCATTCGACGACCACTGCGGATTCTACTGAAGCAGCACGTCGAATACATGATCTGGGTCAAGCCCATCGAGCGCCTCACGAACCGCAATGGCCGCATATGACCCTAATGAGGCCGTGAAATCCCTTGTCGGGCCTCGCTGCGCCCATATCCTGCTCTTTGTGGCAGCGACAAGACCGAGATCGGCGCCGCTTTCCACATGAACCTCGTAGGGGAAGTTCGATGATTTTGTGGATCTTGGGATTGAGCGCCGCCTACGCGGTCGCGCTCAACGGCACGATGGTCATGCCTGTTGTCGTGTTGTCGATGAGCAAACTTACCGGCTACGACGAAGGGCTGGCAACCATCGTCGCGAGTGCCGAATTGGCGGGCATCGCGATTTATGGCATATTCCTCCCCCGTTTGGCAGCAAGATCTTGGCACGTCGTTGGCGGCGCTGTCTTGATGGTCCTCCTGGGAGAAGCGGCCAGCTATTGGCTTCAAGGTCCGGTGGCGCTAGCCGCCGCCCGTTTCGGGACAGGTCTGGGCGAGGGAGCGATTTTCAGCCTCGTTTGCATGAAATTAGCATCGCTGGCCAACGCGGAGCGCCTCTGGGGAGCGCTTAGTCTGATCGGCGGGTCGGCGATGGGCGCGCTGCTGTTTGTCGTCTCGCTGATGCCCCATCAGGGGTCTAGCGCACCCGTATTCATCGTGCTTGCGGTCTTCACGGGCCTCACGGCCCCGCTTTTCCTGCTAATTTCGAAGCACACGCCAACCATGACGACCGCGACACATCATTCCCGGCTTGACCGGCCGAAGATGCTTCTGACCATGACAATCGTTTTTCTTGTTTACGCTGTGCAAGCAGCGCAGTGGGCGATTTGCGGTTATATTGGCGAGCGGGTCGGCCTTAGCAATGGCGAGGTAGGATTCTATCTTGCCATATCGTCGCTTGCCGGGTTTTTCGGAGCGATCGTACCTTCCACGACGCATGACAAGGCGAAACGGCTTCCGTTTGTCATCATAGGCTTCCTGATCATTGCCACCTCAATCTACTATCTTTTCAACGATTTCACGGAACCTGTCTTTGTTACCACGCAGATTTTTGTGAATATCGGCTTCTACATCGTCACTCCATTCGTGACCGGTGTGTTGACGGAAAATGACCCTGACGGCTCTCTGATGTCGAGGACTCTTGTGGTCGCGCTTGTTGGTGCGGCCATTGGCACGGCAGCCGCCGGCCCGGTCTTTTCCGCCTCGGGGCCTTCTGCTGTTGCATGGGGCTGCCTTCTTGCGTTGGCGCTCGCTGCCCTGTGCGGAACACTTGTTTTTGGTCATCTTCATCGTGGCCTGCCAGCCATGGCAAAGAGTAAATAGCGGAGTCGAAACTTGGACGATAGAGGTTTCAAGCAGGCCCAATTGCAGATCATGCTGGCGCGCCAGCGCAAGGCTTTCGAAGAGGAACCTTTTCCTTCCCTGGCCACTCGTCGGGATAGGCTGGACCGAATTGGGAAACTGCTGAAAGACCAGCAGGAAATTCTCTGCGAGACGATATCCCGCGATTTCGGTCACCGTTCCCGGCATGAGACCGCGCTACTGGAAATCGCGCCGCTCATGGGCTCGCTGCGCCACACGCGATCGAGTTTGCGAAATTGGATGCGGCCTGAGAAACGCCCACGATCCATCGAGTTCCTCCAAATGTCGAACTGGATTCAATATCAGCCGCTCGGCGTGGTCGGCATCATGGTACCGTGGAACTACCCACTTCTGCTGGCGCTCGGACCCCTGATAGAAATCCTCGCTGCAGGGAACAGAGCGCTGATCAAACCTTCAGAAGGTTTACCGGAAACGTCGGCACTCTTGGCGAAGCTCATTGGACAATATTTCAGTCCCGAGGAAGTGGCTGTTGCTGAGGGTGGCGTGGAGGTAGCGACTGCGTTTTCAAGCCTCGCATTCGATCACCTGCTTTTTACCGGTTCAACGGGCGTAGGGCGCAAGGTCATGGCCGCGGCCGCAGCAAACCTCACGCCGATCACGCTCGAGCTTGGCGGCAAGTCTCCCACGATTGTTGCCCCTGACTATCCGATCGTCTCCGCCGCCCGCGACATAGCCTTTGGCAAGCTGATGAACGCCGGGCAGACATGCATTGCGCCGGACTATGTCCTCATCCACAAAAGCAAGCTGGATCCCCTGATCGGTGCATTGGCTACTGCAGCGTCCAATTTCTATCCAAAACAAACCGCTGCTGATCAATACACTGGCCTGGTCGGGGAACGCGCGCGTGCCCGTTTGATGGAAGGGCTGAAGGAGTGTCGGGAACGCGGTGCAAGAATAGTGGCCGTCGACACCGAGATGCCGAATGCGGGTCACAGCATTCCTCTCACACTTGTTGTTGATCCGCCGACGAACTGCGTTCTTATGGAGGAGGAGATTTTCGGCCCTGTCCTTCCCATCATTCCTTACGACACGGTGGAGGAGGCGATTGCTTTCGTCCGAGGTCGGCCGCGGCCCTTGGCGCTATACATTTTTAGTCACGACCGATCTGCGCAGCGGAAAATACTTGAAAACACCATCTCGGGGAATGTCACCATCAATGGAACGCTTCTTCACATCACCCAGAATGACTTACCCTTCGGCGGGGTCGGCCCGAGTGGCATTGGCGCCTATCATGGACAGGAAGGTTTTAAGCGGTTCTCCCACGCGCGTGGCGTTGCCAAGGTGAGGATCTTCAATCCAGCTCGTCTCGCCATGCCGCCATATGGTCAAGTTGCGAACCTTCTCGCCCAGTTTCTAAGCCGTTCGTAGAAGTCGTTGCGAGCAGCAAAGTTGGGCGCACTGTGAGTGTCGGTTATGGCTATCGACTCTGTTTAGGATACCGAGCCCGGGCCGAGCGCACCCACGCCGAGTTACGCGTTGCAGCGGCTTCGTGTGCGTTGTTTATGCTCAGCGTGAACTGCGAGAGGAGTTCCATGAGTATGGCTGCCTGCGACCTGCCGCTCGCGCTCGGTCAGTGCACGGCCGGTCTGGGCCAGCGCAGATCCGGAAGATCGGCAAGCTCCTTATCAAGTTCCTCCCTCGGACGCGGCCGCCGTCACATCGCCTAAAGCCCGTACAGATGAAAGCTGGCCGACCTGTCAACTCACGCACGCTGCCGAGTTACTGCACAATTGCGGCGCCACGGCCAGCAGCCAGGTCCCACGCCGCGCCAGATCGGCCTAAAGATCGAAGGCCGCCGTGGCCGCTCGCCTATAGGCAAAGGCACATGCACTCCACCACCATTGCGGATCGGCACGCGGACCGGCGACGAGGTGCAAGTCGTCCCGCTTCAAATGCGCGGCCAGCAGCGGCATCGGGACCGGCCAGTTCAGACGCCGGGCAAGCACCGAATCGGCGAGCCACAGCGGCTGTCGGGACACAGCGCCAAGCTGGCCGCGACAATAGCGCTCGCCGCCTCGATCGGGTTCCTCGTTCCGACGCTTGCCGTCAGTGCGCTGTTAATCGCCTCCTGCGCCGGTTCGATGGCGACCGACAACAGATCGGCGACGATCACCGGCCACTTGGTGTTGAGCGATGCTGGCCCGAGCGACAACCCCGTCCCAGCACCGCCAAGCCTGCAAGAGCCGACCGGAGCCCCGTCCGATAAATGGTCGAAGTTGGCGGGAGAGCTATCAGCGGCTTGCCGCATGATCGGTCCATGACGGCGGAGCCCCGACAACACCAGCCAAGACCCCACCAAGTCCCGGCGCCCTTCCGAACGCTTCGCAGGCAGCATTCTTTGGCTTGCCCCCTAATTGCGATTTCAGCTTTTGTCCGGATGGCAACGATAGATCCAAGCCCGACGGCTTGCGGCCCTTCACCAACATTTCCGAGAACTGAGCTGCAAATGACGACGCCAGACTATAGGCGTCGCCGACTTCAGAAACGCGCGCTCCGTTCGTTATTGAATTCGCGCCACGCGACCAGACGATAGCAGCCCGCTGTATCCCGTTTCCGTCTACGGCCTCCGCTTCGACGGCAAGACCACCAAGGCCGATCGGAAGCCGGGGCGCCCCGACAGGAAAAACAACGGATGTTCCCAAGGTTACAACAGTAGATAAGCCTGCGGCAGCCTTACTCGTGGGCACGATGTCGGTGATCACAGTCTGCACAGTAATGTCAGCTGGTTCGCCCGGACCAACGACACGATATTTGTCGCTAAGGTCGATGCACAATGCCCGATCGAGGGCATTTGAGACCAGTCTGTCGTTCCCCGCATCGTGTATCCGTGAATATGCAAGAGGTGACAATCTGGTGGGCGTGATGGCTACGGAGGTTGCGGCGGTTAGAGCGGGCGTATCCAAAAAGGTGCGCGATTTGCTTATGTGTCCTTCGACCGGTCCAAGGTTACTATAGGACTTCAGTGACCCGGATTCAGTTAACGGCACTGAACTGCAACTGGCCAGACCGATCGCCAGGACGAGCGGGGCAATTTTTAAAGCTGGCCTGTAGCATCCGAAGCTCCCCTTATGGGCGAAATCGGCTCCTGCAAGAAAATATCTCATGTAATGTCTGCCTTTTGCGAATGATCTTTGGTTTGTGAATAGTGTCGCCAGTGCTGTGCGCCGGCGGGCGCTTGGCACGGACATTCAAAGCTGTTCTTGTGTTTTGGATGAGTTTTTTGGCGCAGACCGCCTGCTTTCAACGGCAAGCAGCAATGACATCGCTGAAGGCAGGAGGGTCAGGGTCAACACGGTTGCCACGGCAAGGCCGCCAATGATGGCAAAGGCCATGGGTCCCCAAAAAATCTCGGAAGCGATCGGAATCATTCCGAGAATTGCGGCGCAGGCCGTCAGAACGATCGGGCGGGCGCGATGGATTGCGGCGCCCGTAATGGCGTCGTTTGGTGTTTGTCCCAGCGCGATGTTCTGATCGATCTCCTGGATAAGGATGACGGCGTTACGAATGATCATCCCGGACAGCGCGATGACGCCGAGCTGGGCGACGAAGCCCATGGGAGTGCCGGTCGGCAACATTGCCCCGACGACGCCGATGAGGCCAAAGGGTGCCATCAGCAAAGCCAATGCCATTCTGGAAAAGCTCTGCAGCTGGATCATCAGGAGAGCTGCGATAACGAAAAGCATCACGGGAATGACGGCGAAGATTGACGAATTACCTTTCTCCGCCTCTTCGGTGATGCCGCCCGCGATGATGGAGTAGCCCATGGGAAGCTCTGCTCGCAGAGCGTTGAGCTGTTCATCGACTTGCCCGGCAACTGTCGCGGCCAGCGCGCCTTTCTGGACGTCGGCCTGGACGGTGATCATCGGCTTTCCCTGCCGCCGCCAGATGATCGGATCTTCCATGCCGTAGGCGACTGTCGCCATCTGGCGAAGCGGCACGTATTTGCCATCGCCCGTTCGCAATTGGAGATTGCGGATCGCCGATACCGATGTCCGATCGGCTTCCGTGCCTTTGACCACCACATCGACGAGCTTGTCCTGGTCCCGAACCGTTGTCACTTTCGAGCCGGAGAAGATGGAGGCGATCTCACTGGCAATGGATTCCGAGCTCATGCCCAAGGCGCGAGCCTCGATCTGGTTGACCATGATCGTTACGCTCTTTTGCGGCTCTCCAGCGGTGAGATTGATGTCACGGACCTCGGAATTCTCACCGATGACGGAGGCGACTTTCGCTGAGAGGGCACGAACCTCCTTATAGTCAGGACCAGAAACGCGGAATTTCAGTGGCCAGCCGACTGGCGGTCCGAGTTCGAGAGGCGAAACGCGCGTGACCAGGTCCGAAAATCGCTCGTTGAGGACGGCTTCAATTCTGCGGCGGACGGCTTCCCTTTTCTCGACGCTTCTGGCGACGACTACGGTTTCCGTGACGTTGTCATTATCGAGCTGGAGATCCATCGGCAGGTAGAAGCGAATGGAACCGGAGCCGACATAGGTGGTGAAATGATCGATGTTACGATCGGTTCGCAGGATTGCTTCCAGTTCGCGGGCCTGGAGATCTGTCGCGGCACGCGATGCGTTTTGAGGCAGCGTGAGGCTCACCAGTAGCTCCGGTCGGTCGGAGGCGGGAAAGAATTGCTCCTTGAGTTCACCAGCGCCGACGACAGACAGGAAAAGTCCTGCGACCGCACAAAGGAGTGTCAACCCGCGATGATCGAGGTTCCAGCGAAGCACCTTGCGATAGGCGGAGATAACGACGCCTCTTCCTTCATGGGCGTGGGAAAGGCTGCGCGGCAGTATCCATGTGCCAAGGATCGGTGAAAACAGTACCGCGACGATCCAGGACGCCGAAAGAGCGATGAGGATCACCATGAAGAGGGAGAAGGTATATTCCCCCGCACTGGAAGCGGCAAAACCCACCGGAATGAATCCGGCGATCATCACCAGCGTACCGGTGAGCATGGGAAACGCGGTGGTCTCATAGGCATGGGTCGCCGCGACCAGGCGCGACTTTCCCTTTTCCAGACAGGAGATCATGCTTTCGACGGTGATCATGGCATCATCGACCAGAAGGCCCAAGGCGATGATCAAAGCACCCAGCGAGATACGATGAAGCCCTATACCCGTCAGCTCCATACCCAGAAATGTCAGTGCGAGGACGAGAGGAATGGATGCGGTAACAACCAAGCCGGCCCTCATTCCCAATGACACGAAGGAGACGGCAAGCACGATGGCAATCGCTTCGATCAGGACTTTTGTGAAGCCGTCAACGGCATCCTCGACAACCGTCGACTGATCCGCGACCTGGATCATGTCGATCCCGTGAGGGAGCTTGGAGGAGATTGCGTGCATGCGCTCCTTCAGCGCTTCGCCAAAGGCGAGAAGGTTTCCATCCTTTGCCATCGAGACGGCAAGAGCGATCACCTCCTTGCCGTTGACGCGCACCGAAGCTGCGGGCGGATCAACGATGCTCCTTGAGATCGTTGCTAAGGAGTCGAGTCTGAAATAGCGGCTGTCAAGCTTCAAGGTCATGTCTTTCAGGCTGTCCTCGGAGGCAAAGGCGCCGCTGACCCGCACTGAGATCTTTTCTTCAGCCGTCTGAACCGTCCCCACCGGATTGACGGCATTCTGCGCCCGGATGGCTTCGATGGCCGCGAACGGATCGATGCCGAGGCTTGCAAGCTTGGCCGGCGAGAATTCAACAAGGATCTGCTCTTCCTGGGCGCCAAGGACGTTGACCTTGCCGATGTCGGGCAGCGACAGGACTTCCTCGCGGATTGCTTCGACCCGATCACGCAGCTCACGTTGGCTAAAGCCCTCTGCGCGGAAGGCATAAATGCTGCCAAAGGTGTCGCCGAATTCGTCATCGAAGAATGGGCCTTGCACGCCATCCGGAAGCGTGGAGGCGATGTCCGCCATCTTCTTGCGAACCGTGTACCAGATGCCGTCGACTTCGCCGGGCGGCGTGTCGTCCCGCAGGTTGACCATGATTACCGAGTGGCCAGGCCGCGTGTAGCTTTGCGTGTAGTCGAGGTGCGGAGTTTCGGAGAGCTTCTTCTCCAACTTGTCGGTCAACAGATTAACGGTGTCCGTGGCGCTTGCACCCGGCCAACGTGCCCCGACAACCATGGTCTTGATCGTGAAGGGTGGATCTTCGTTTCGTGAAAGCTTCTGATAACTGAGGATGCCAGCAACGACAGTCGCAAGCATCAGGAAGATAACGAGGGACTGGTGATCTAGGGCCCACTTGGATAAATTGAAGCGGGTACGGACACGGTGCGGCTGCTCGCTCATGAACGCTCATCCTTCTCGACCGTAACAGCCTCGCCGTCGCGCAACTTGCTAACCCCCGCCGTGGCGACGATATCGCCGTCGGCCAGACCTTCGGAAATGAACATGTTGTTCTCTGCATATCGTTCGATCTTGACGACACGAGCCTGCAGCGTCTTCGTGTCAGGCGCATAGACGAAAACGGCCTGTTCCTGACCTCGACTGGTCAGCGCGGAGGCCGGCACCTTGAAGACGCGCTTTGGCGAAAGGATCACCTTGCCAGTGACCGCAGCCCCCATGGGCGCCCCATCCACCGCGCCCTCCAGCGTGACCTTTACACGATAGGTTCGTGTCGCCGTGTCGGCGGAAGGCGTGACCTCACGGACTTTTCCCTTGGTGATGAGGGACGGGTTGGAGAGCAGGCTGACCTCGACGTCGGTGTCATTCAGCTTCTCGCTCAGCATTTGCTCCGGGACGTCGAAGACCGCGTCGAGCTCCGTGTTCGAACTGAGAGTGAGGATCGTTTGCCCCGTGGTCACGACCTGCCCCTCATTGACGGATACTCCTGAAACGATGCCGTCTCGGCCGGCCTTCAGATCCGTGTAGGAGAGGGTTTGTTCGGCGCTCGCAAGCGCTGCGGTCGCCACCTCAAGCTTCGCTTTTGCAGCCTGGAGATTGGCGTCACTTTGCTGGACCTGCGCTCGTGATACCGCGTTCTTTGCAAGAAGTTCCCAGTTGCGTGCCGCTGTGATATCTGCGAGCGTCACGTCCGATTTTGCCGCATCCAGTTGCGCGGACGCAGACGAGACGTTGATCAAGGACGGCGTCTTTTCCACCGTTGCCAGGACATCGCCCTTCTTCACGGTCGTTCCGTTTTCGACCCGAAAGACGAGCAATCCGTCGAGCCTGAAGCTCATCGGTGTTTCATAACGTGGCCGGATCTCTCCGGTTTGGCTGAAGGTCTCACCGAGAACCTCGGACTTGACCGTCACTGCCCTGATGGGGCGTAGCGTCTTCTCGGACGCGGTTTCGTCTGAACAGGCGGTTAAAAACATTGCAAAAGCGCCTGCTGTGCAGACGAACATTCGGCGAAGCATGAGCACTCCAGTGTTGGCTGGCGCGCCTCTTGGTCGAGAGGCAAGCAAATTAGACCGCCGTTCTCTCTCACGCCGTCTGTCGGCCGTGTGTTGCATCATGTTAAGATTTGTTTCAGCCGCGACGCCAATTCGCTGTCGCAGCAACAAAACTTAATATTATGCCGCCCGTAGCGACGCCCTGTTATGGTAGGAGGAGTTTAAAAAGCGGGAGGTGACCGACTGATGGACCACGGTGGACGAGCAATGTCAGACGCGCCGAAGATCCTGATAGTAGAAGATGATCCCCAAATTGCGGGTATCGTACGGGATAGTCTCAGCGAGCAAGGAATGCTCGTCGAGGTCGCGGCCGATGGCGTGACCATGGACGCGAAAATGCATGCTCTCGATTTCGACCTTATGGTACTGGACGTGATGTTGCCGGGAGAAGATGGATTTAGCATCTGCCGGCGGCTTCGCGCCAGCAGCGACATTCCGATCCTGATGCTGACCTCGGTCAGCAGCGATATCGACCGGGTCGTGGGATTGGAGATCGGCGCCGACGACTACGTCACCAAACCTTTCGTGCTCAGAGAGCTGACCGCTCGCATCAAGGGCCTCCTGCGGCGCTCCAGGCTTGCCTCCCCTCGGGTGGAGAGCCAGCGAAAGCGCCTGTTCCGTTTCGATGGATGGCGGGTCGACCCGATCCGGCGCCAGGTTCACGACCCCAGCCACGCTCGCGTCGCGATGACGACGCACGAGTTCGACCTACTTCTGGCATTCTGTCAGAATGCCGGCCGCGTGCTCACTAGGGAGCAACTGCTGGCAGTCACGCATGCGGGGTTGGCGGGTCCGATCGAACGCAGCATCGATGTTCACATCAGTCGCTTGAGGCAGAAGCTCGAGGTCGATCCCCGAGACCCCATGCTTTTGAAAACTGTCCGCTTGGGTGGCTACATCTTCACCGCCGCTGTGGAGGAGATTGATGGCTAGGAACGTCTCCGTCCCGAGAACCCTCCGTGGACAGATCACCGTGATTATTCTTCTCGCTCTTGTCACTGTCATTGTCATGGGCAGGGCGATGGAGAATTTTGCAAAGAATGCTTACGCCGTTCCCAATCTCGAGAACGCTGCGGAGCAGGTCAAGACGATCGCGCTTCTTATGGCGCAGGCCTCTCCTGCAGAACGCGCATCCATCCTCGCAAATGCTCAACGGGCAGGAATGGATGTCTCGCTCGCCCCCATATCCTTGGTCGAAAGATTCAAGTCTTCCCCTGAAATGCAAGGTGCTGCCGAAACTGTCGTCGACCTTCTGTTTCCACCGGATGGCGAGCCGCCCCTTGGTGGCTGGCGTGCCTTCTTGGACGACCGGCGGGTGATTGCCCAAAGGGTCGATGCGCAAACGATGCTCGTTTTTTTTGGCTTTCCGGACACCATCCTGACGAGCTCCTTTCTAAGTCAGGGCTCATATTATTTCATTGCGGTCATCGTGCTCATCGCCTTCTTCTTCATTTTCGCGATAAGAGCGGTTACCGAGCCGATAAAAAGGATATCCGAAGTCGCAATTGAGTCCGACATCAATAATAGCTCCCAGATTTTCGAGGAGCGCGGTACCGTCGAGATCGTATCGCTTGCACGCGCACTTAACAGCATGCGGAACCGCATTCGCCTTATGGTAGACGGGCGGACGCGGATGCTCAGGGGCATCAGTCATGATGTCCGAACGCCCTTGACCAGGCTCAGATTGCGCACCGAGCGCATGGAGGACGGGCCTCTGCGGGAGGCGTTGCTTGTGGACATCGACCATATCGACGGTCTCCTTGCTGAAAGCCTGAACTATCTGCGCGATGAATATGCGACTGAAGGCATCGAGCGTGTCGATGTAGCCAGCATCCTGCAAACCGTTTGCAGCGACTTTTCCGACGTGGGGTTCGAGGTGACGTATGATGGGCCGAACAAGTTCGTTGCGAACTGTCGCCCTCTTTCGATTACCCGGGCGGTGACGAACCTCTGCGACAACGCCATGAAGTTCGCGTCAAGTGCCAGCGTCCGTTTGGATGAACATGGAGCAGGGTTTTCGATTTCGGTTATCGACGACGGACCGGGGATTCCTGAGAATTTACGGGATAAGGTGTTTGAGCCATTCTTCAAGGGTGACGCATCCCGCACTGGCCAAGCCGGCTTTGGTCTCGGACTGTCCATCGTCGCGGATATCGCACATTCGCACCGCGGTAGCGTGAGGCTGCTACCTCACAAGCCTCACGGTCTCGTGGTGCGCATGATGGTGCCGCGTCTTACTTAGTTTCAATGTTCTGTCCAGCTTTTCGGTTCATCCCTCAACAGTGTTCAACGTGCTGCGTTCGCGGCTTAGCGCCGGTGGGGGCGCTATCATGTCTGTTTATCACCGCATCGCGTCAAGGCCCTTTGATGCGCGAGCTGAAGAAGCCCGGACCTTTGCGCGATCTCGGCACGACCGGTAAAATGTGACCCGAAAAATTCATCTCGTATTTATGGCTCTCCGATACACGCAGTAGTAGTTCAAATCTCGGGCAATGAAGTGCCTGGTGGGAAGCGTAATGGACAACTCGGTCGCGGCCCTGGCGAGAACTTTGATCTGGCCAGGCATCTTCGTGCTGTTCGGGCTGATGTTCTTCTGGGCATGGGCACTCGAGAAGCGCCGCCACTATCTCCTGGCATTAAGCGCCGCCAGCGTCGTCTTTGCCGTTGCGCTTTGGTCTCAGATAGGGGGATGGCCCCGCGGGATCGGCCCTAATGCCGTTTTCTCAGGCCTCCTCTATACCGTCGCAGTTCTGACCGCTGCCGAGGGGATGCTCATGCGGTCCCAAAAGCGCCTAGGCATTCGCTTTGATGGCTCCGCCCTCTGCGTCACGATGGGTTTGCTATGGTATTTCTGTTACGTAGCTCCCAGCCTCCTTGCTCGCATTTACATCCAAAATTTTGCTTACGGGGCGATTCTGTTGATGGCAGCCTTATATTTGAGAGCTCTACGATACGGACGACTTGTTGATCGGCTGCTCTTTTGGGTACTTTTCGGTTTTTCGATTCAATTTTTTCCGCGTACAATCATTACCCTCGGGCTTTCTGCTCCCACAAGCCTTGAAGCGTTCAAAGCTTCCCTCTTCTGGAATGCACTTCAATTTTCCTTGGCGATCTTCGGCGTGGGGTTGGCATTCGTGCTGCTGATCGCCGCGTTGACGGATTTCGTCGAAGATCTTCGGCGAGAACGTGATAGCGACCCCCTCACCGGTGTGTGGAACAGACGCGGGCTCGACGAACGGCTGAAAGGCCTACCACGCAGGCGGGACGTCACGCCGATCAGCCTCATTGTTTGCGACCTTGATCACTTCAAGAGTGTCAACGATCATCTCGGTCACGGCGCCGGCGACGACGTCCTGCGGACGTTCGCACGCCTCCTTAGAACAAACGTACGGTCAGGGGACCTCGTCGTCCGGAATGGAGGCGAGGAATTCGCGATCATCCTTGTGGACGCGAACGAGGATGAAGCGGCGGATCTTGCCGAGCGAATTCGAGCGGAGTTAGAGATGACGCCCTTCAGTTTCCAATCCGCGGACCGAACGGTAACGGCAAGCTTTGGCACGGCGCAATGGCTGGCCGAGGAAGAATTAGCGACAGCGATCGAAAGGGCCGATGCAAGATTGTATGAGGCGAAAGTTGGCGGTCGTAACAGGGTCGTTAGCGGTAGCGCAATTGGCGCGGATCGCGCGCCGGTGTTAATTTTAGGTTCGCCTGTGCTCGGTGCAACGTCTGCCGGGGTTGCTTGTTGAGGAAGCTATAGGCGGCGCGATCCATGGCATTGTCCGCAGGCCTCGATACTGCCAATTTGGCTGGCAATGCAAAGGGCGCTTTCCGAATGGGAAGGCCAGTTGGTTTTCGCGAAAGTCTCAGCTTCAGGCCGATGACGATCGACCAACCGACTGCTCCGATAGCCCGCTGGGACATATCCTCCGCCCTAGGACCGGGCGGCACTGTCCAGAGGCAATGTGAAAGTCGCACTCAGTCCGCCCTCAATGCGGTTAGATAGCGTTAAGCTGCCTCTGTCCGGATTTTGATCGGAATCCCGTCCGGTTAATTCCCGGAATCCGCAGCGCGGTCGAGCGCGTCATCGTGGATGAAAGTCTGGTGAGCCAGACGGTGGCCTTGAGATCGTGCCGAGACGACCTCGATGTCATTGAGTTCGGGCGCGTATTTGGGCAACCGCTCGACGGTAAGCTAATGCTTACGCACTTCGAAGGCGTTGCGGGTCAGCTTGCTGACGTGGATCGGCCCATTGTCCTCGACGAGCACAACTGGTTTCATCGCTCGTCCGGGTTGGGGCCGTACAAATGGTCGAGTTGCTCCAGGTGAACGATAAAGTCGCTGGATCGCTTGGTCGCACTTGTGTGCACGATCAACTGTCGCGTGACATGACTGAGCGAGCCGATCATCGCCGCTTTTTTGGCCTGTCGCGGTGTCGGCACCCACAGGTCGGCCCCGCGCTTGGCCCAGGCGCGCGCCACATAAGGGTGGGTCATGGCCTCGCTCTCGCCGGCATTCTGGCGGCCTTTCAGCGTGTGCCGGGGTCGCCGCCAGCGGAAGTTTTTTCGCAGCGCCTTGGATAGTTGCGATCTGCCAATCCTGACGCCTTCACGTGCTTCGATCTCGGTGATAAGGCGCGCGATCGATATCGATTGGTAAGTCTTAAATTATGACGATTATGAATGCGCCGGCACGATATTGCCACGCGGAGAAAAATCATTGCAGTAGCTAGTAACGTCCGCAGACACGCACGTTGATCAGCTTGTCGCAATGCCCGCCACGTCCACCGGCTGCTGCTCGAAGGAGACGGATTGAAGCGGCAAAGAAAACAAGCTGGGCGGCGGCGTCCCGTTAACGGCGAAGTCGCCAATCTGGCGGCTCCGATAGATCAGCGGATTGTGCGATGTGATGGCTCTTGCATTTCGCCAGAACCGGTCGAAACCGCGTCCCCGGCTCAACGCCGAGGCGCCGAGACCGCCGAACAACGCCGTCGTCGCCTCCAGTATTTGGGTCGCAGAGATCACCTGGGCCTGATAGACTTCGATCTCCAACCGGGCGCGATCCTCCTCCGTTGCTCCGCCGGTCACGAGTTTTTCGAAGAAGTGCTGGGCTGCCGCAGCAGCAACAAACGTCGCGGCGTTGGCACCGAAGACCTTCGAGATGACCTCGCCCACCACCTGAAGTATCTGTGGATCCTGCTTCGCCGTCCCTGTATTTCCGTGGGCATAAGTTCGACGCCGGTCACCGAGATACTTGGCGGTCTCGCGCACTGCGGCACGCCCGATACCCGACAATGTCGCAAGATGAATGAGCTGATAAACTGACGGCACGTGGGCAGCGCGCCCAACTGCCGGCTGAATGTCTGCTTCCGTGATCGCCACTTGTTCGTAGGTCACCGTGCCACTTGCCGTCAGTGCCTGCCCGAAGCCATCCCAATCGTCGACAATCGTAACGCCCTTGGCCTTTGTCGGGACGAGAACGGTGACGGCCGTATCTCCGCGGTTTGCCGTAACATGGATCCAATCGACGTAGAGCGCGCCCGTCGTATAGTACTTCGTTCCGTTCAGCTGTAGCCTGTTGCCTTCGCCGGTCACCGCCGTCGAGAAGCTGCTGTGCTGTGAATCTCCCGGCTCCGTATGGGCCGGTGCGAACAGCTCGCCTTTGCCGGCAAGCGTCAGCCAGCGACGCGACCATTCGCTATCGGCATGATGCAGGACGATCTCGACGAACCCGAAGTGACCACGAAGGATCTGCGTCAGGTTTGAATCCGCCTCGGCCAGTTCCGTCAGCAATGCGAACAGGGTCGTCAGGCTCGTTCCAAAGCCACCGAATTCCGTCGGTACACGCAGAGCGCCGAAGCCGCTCCTTCGCAACAGGACAACAGCTTCATGAGGTAGCAACCGGTTTTGATCACGCACAACGGCACCTTCCCGAATTTCATCGAAGACGGGCCGGAAGCGCTGCGCGAGATATTCGAAATCCTCTGTCGGCACATGCGGCCAAACGAAATCTTGGTCAGACATTTACTGGTCCTTGGTAAAGAGTACGGCGCGGCGGGCCGGGAGCAGATAAAAGATTTATGGTCTCATCGCGAAGAGGCCGCGAGGCGCAGCTTGGCGTATTCAAGCCTCGGCAGGGATTCGAGCAGCTTCTGCGTATAGCTGTGCTTGGGATTGTAGAAGATCTCGTCCGCGGTCCCCTGCTCTACCGCGATCCCGTTCTGCATGACGAGAACACGGTCGCTCATATGATGAATGACGCCAAGATCGTGCGAAATGAACAGATAGCTGACACCCAGCTGCGTCTGGAGGTCGGATAGCAGGTCGAGGATCTGCGCCTGCACCGACACATCGAGCGCAGACACGGCTTCATCGAGCACGATGACCTCGGGATTGGTTGCGATGGCGCGGGCAATCGCCACGCGCTGCCGCTGCCCGCCTGACATGCGCAGCGGCCACTGGTCAAGATGTGCCGCAGTGAGTCCGACGGTCTCAAGCAGTTCAGCCGCTCGGTTCCGGGCCCGGCTGGCGTGCTTCGGATCGCCGAGCGTGATCGCATCGGTGAGGATGCGCGACACCCGCCAGCGAGGGTCGAAGGAGGACAGCGGATCCTGATAGACCACGGCTATGCGCTTGCGGATCTTCTGTTGCTCGGCCGGCGTGGCATGGCTCCAGGCTTCTCCGAGAAAGCGCACCTCGCCGCTGTCCGGTGTCTCCAGCGACAGAGCAATGCGCGCGACAGTGCTCTTGCCCGACCCGGACTCGCCCACGATCCCGAGCGTCTCCCCACGTCCGAGCGAAAAGGACACGCCCTTAACCACCGTGCGGCGTATCCCGTCTGGCCCCTTGAATCCCTTCACGACATTGCGTGCTTCAAGCAGAGGTGCCTCATGGAGAAAAAGCGGTGACGCAGACGGCGCAAACAGCTGGTGCGTGAAGACGCCATCGTTTGCCGAAAGTCGCGTGCCTTTGGTATGCTCGCTTGGGATCGCGTCGATCAGCTGTTGCGTGTACGGATGCTGCGGTCGGCTGAGCACCTGGCTGCTCGGTCCGGCTTCGACGATCTCCCCATCCTGCATGACGAGGATAGCGTCCGCGAGCTTTGCCACGACGGCAAGGTCATGGCTGATGAGAATGACGCTCGTGCCGCGGGCGAGCATCTGTTTCAGCACGCCGAGCACCTGCGCCTGCACGGTGACGTCAAGCGCCGTGGTGGGCTCGTCGGCAATCACTATGTCAGGATGCAAGGCGATCGCCGAGGCGATGAGCGCGCGTTGGCGCAGACCGCCGGAGAGCTCGCCCGGCCGCTGGCGCGCCCGCAATTCCGGCTCCGGCACGCCGACCTCGGTGAGCGTCTGAAGCACTTTGTCGCGGCGCATCTGGCGTGTGCCCCAGCCGTGCAGCGACAGTGCCTCGTTGATTTCTCTGCCGACCGGCCGAAGCGGGTCGAGCGAGACCAGCGCATCCTGCAGGATGAAACCGATCCTGGAACCGCGCACGCGCCTCCACCAGGAATCCGAACGGCCGAGAAGCGTTTCGCCTTCGAGTTCGAGCGCATCGGCCGCGACGATCGCGTTATCGCCTGCCAAGCCGACCAGCGAACGCGCGGTCACGCTTTTGCCCGACCCCGACTCGCCGACGAGGGCAATGCACTTGCCTGCGCGCAGCTCGAGATCGACGCCCTTCACCACATGCTTGCGCTCGCCGTTTTGGCCGGTGAACCAAACGTTCAGCCCGCGGGCCTCCAGAAGCTTTTTGCCGGCGGGCGGGAATGTCTCGATTTTGCTGTCCGGGGATTCGATCTCTGTCGTCGTCATCAACGAGCGTTTCCTTCCGCAAGATCCTGAATATACTGGCCGATCTGCGTGAACGAGAGCGCCACCAACACGATCGCCAAGCCGGGGAAAATCTCAAGCCACCAGGCGACCGTGATGCTTGCCTTGCCGGCCTCCAGCAGCGCACCCCATTCCGGCGAAGGCGGTGCGACGCCCAAGCCAAGGAAGGACAGTCCGGATGCCCACACCACCGATTGACCGATGCCGAGCGCCACGAGGCCGACCAGCGGACGGAAGGCGTTGGGGGCGATGTGCTGTATGAAGACGATCTGCCAGGGGTGGCCAAGCGCCCGCGCCGCCTCTACATAGCCCGACTGCTTGACTTTCAAGGTCTGCGCCCGGATCAACCTTGCGTAGCCCGGCGTGGTTCCAAGACCGACGGAGATGAGAAGGCTGGTCGCGGATGGTCCGAGCAGCGCCACGAACAGCAGCGCCAGAAGCAGTGTCGGGAATGCCAGCAATATTTCGAGAATGCGGTTTATCGGCTGGGCGACCCATTTGGGAGCAAGGGCGGCGGTAAAGCCGAGCACTGTTGCGCCTGCAAAGGCGACCGCCATCGCGCCGACACCGATCAGCAGCGACCCACGCGTTCCCCAGATGATGCGGCTGTACAGGTCGCGGCCGATGTCGTCGGTGCCGAGCCAATGGTCAGCCGCAGGCGGTGTCAGCGAGCTCAACAGATCGGTATCGAACGCGGAATGCGTCGACAGGACCGATGGCGCGGCTGCAGCGATCACGAAGAACAGCACCGCAAGCGCTGATAGCACGATGGAAACAGGTACTCTCACGATGGCCAGCCGCGAAACCAAGCCTGCTCGCCCAGCGGCCGGACGAATGTCTGTAGTGACATCGGTCATACCGCACCTCGCAATCTCGGATCGACAACGAGATAGATCAGGTCGAGCACGAGGTTGATCACCACGTATAGGAAACTGTTGAGAATGACGCAGCCGGAAACCAGGGCGAAATCCTTGTTGCTGACGGCATTGACGAGGATCGCCCCCAATCCCGGCCGGGCAAACACCGTCTCGACGAGCACGGTGCCCGAGAGCAGATGGCCGATTGCCCATCCGCTCAAGGTAATGCCCGGAATAAGAGCGTGCCTAAGGACGTGGCGCGCCCGCACGCCGACGCCGCTCATGCCGCGCGCTCTCGCCGAAAGCACGAAAGGCTCGCGCATCGTCCGGTCGAATTCACTTCTGATCGATTGCCCCAAGAAGCCGGCAAGTGGGACGGCCAGCGTGACGGTCGGCAGCACCGTGTTCATGAAGCTGGTTCCTCCGATCACTGGAAACCATCGCAGGCCGATGGCGAAGACGATCAGCAGCAGGATGCCGATCCAGTATTGCGGCAGTCCGGCCATGATGGTCTCGGTGGCCGAGCCGAATGCGCCGATGCGACGCCCGCGACCGGCCGTGAACAGCGTCCACGGAACGGCGAATATCCAGGCAAGCAGCAAGGCGGAACCTGCAAGCGTGAAGGTCGGGGCGATCTGCTCGCCGATGATGTTGGCGACCGATCGCTGCAGTTCGAAGGAGGTTCCGAGGTCGCCGTGCGGCAGCCCGGCGATATAATGGATATATTGCGTCAGGATCGGCTGATCGAAGCCGTACAGCGCATTGATCGGTGCCAGTTCCTCCGGCGTACGCGCTATGGTCTGCCCAGATGTGATGTTGAGCAGGATCGTGGCGCGATCGCCGGGGAGGACCATAAGCACGATGAACGTGATCGTCACCGCGCCCCACAGCACGAAAATCGCCGATCCCACTTTTAGCAGCACCGTCCGCAGAATATTGACGGCGGGATGTCGTTGCGCGTTAGCGCCGCTGATCGGCACCGCTTCGATGATGGAGGAATCGACGGCCATGGTTTACTCCTTCACGAAATAAGCGTCGTAGAAATTCAGAAGGCCGTTCCCCTGATCCTGCCACAGCCCCTTCAGGTTTTTGGCGACCGCGACATTGTAGGTGAAATTATAGACGCCGATGGCGATCGCCTGATCGTCGAACCATTTCTGAAGCTTATCGAACTTCTGCTGCCGCACCTTCGGATCCGCTTCTCGCTGCGCATCGATGATCTCGGCTTCGACCTTGGGGTCATTGAAGAACGACGTGTTATTACCGTTGGGTCGGCCGTTGAGCTGGTGATTGTAGACGATGTCGAGAATGTTCGGGGACGGCCAGACCCAGTAACCGAAGCTGATCTCCTTTTCCTCAGGCTTCGAGTAGGCCCCTGCAAAGCCCTCTGTTTGCGTCAGTGGGATGAGGTTTACCTTGATGCCGACAGCCTTCACCTGGTCCTGGATAACCTGGAGAGCGGTCGCGCCTTCGGTGTTGATGATCGCCTGGTTGAATGGCAAGCGCGCTTCGAGCGTCTTGCCATCCTTGACGCGATAGCCATTCGCATCGCGTGCCGTCCAACCCGCTTCGTCGAGCAGCTTGTTAGCCTTGGCGGTATCATATGGATAATCGTTGTCGACATCGAGGTAGAGCGGCGTCGTCTTGCTCAGTGAGCCGTTGCCCTCGTATGGCACCGTTCCCTTGAAGACCGCCTGGACGATCCGCTTGCGATCGATGGCATAGACGAACGCCTGGCGCAGACGCTGATCGGTGAACGGCCCGCGCGCGACATTGAAGGAAAGCCCCTGTGGACGGCCGGTGGCAACGAAGGACAGCGTCTGGAATTCCTGCTGCGCCGTCTTCCATTGTACGGATGGCGGCTGATAGGCGACATTTGCCTCGCCGCTGACGAGCGCACCCCAGCGAGTCGTAGCGTCGGGTACGAACTTCCATTCGAGTCGCTGCGCATAGGCCGGTCCGTTGTGGCGGGCATTTTCAGGCGCCCAGTTGTAGCTCTCGTTGCGCACGAAGCTGATGCCGCTGCCGCGCGTCCACTTTTCGATCTTCCACGGCCCGGTGCCGACAGGTGTCAGGCACTTCTGCTCGCCCGTGTTGTTCGCAAGCGACTTGGGAGACTGAAATCCATAGTGGCCGTTGGCAAGGATGTTGTAGATCTCCGGGTTGGGCTCGGCGAGGTGCAGCTCGACTGTGAAGTCGTCGACCTTGGTGAAGCCCTTCATGTAGGTGAAGCCGTGCCAGCCAATGCCCTTTTCCCAAGCCGGATAGTTTGCAACCACGGCATCCGCGTTGAACTTGTCGCCATCGGTGAAGACGACATCCTTACGCAGGTGGAATGTGATCGTCTTGCGGTCCTTGGACTCGCTCCAATCCGTGGCAAGCCAAGGCTTGATCTGGCCGTCGTCGCCATAGCTCACCAGGTAGTCGAAAACCTGACGCGAAAGATAGGCCTGCTGCACCCATCCGCCCCACAGGCAGGGTGGCTCCTGCTCGTGGACATAGGTGATTGTCCCGCCATCGATACGATTAGGGTCATCTGTCCCGGTAGCAGCGGCTGCACCCGTCGGCATGAAATTGGCAAGCGACAAGGTCGCGATCGTTAGCAGCGATGCGAACAGGCTCGCCGAATTCGTCTTCTTCATGATGTTTTCTCGTGATCTCTTATGGAAATTCGCTCGATCAGATTGCCGGCTCCAGCGACTTCGCAGTCACCGGATTTTTGAGGCCAATCTTGCGGGCATAATGCGTTTCGGGCAGTCGGTCGCCGTTGCGGAATAGCTTTTCGCGAAGCGTTCCTGGCACATATTCGGTCTGTGCAAGGCCGCGCGCCTGGAGGACGGGAACGACGTTGTCGACCCACTCATCCCACCAGCCGAGCGTGGTAATCGGCACGACGTTGAACCCGTCGACGCCTGCATCCGCCCACCGCTGGACCTCGTCGGCGATCTGTTCAGGCGTTCCGGCAAAGCGCCCCGGCAACAGCGCGGTCTTGACGAGATGTTCGCCCCACGTCGAATCCAGATCGAGGTTCGGATTGGCATCGAGGATACGGCGAAAGCCGCTGCGGACGTGGTCGCTGGTATCGTATCGTCGTTTCAGCTCACCAATCGTCGTATCCGGCGAAATACTGAAATAGTCGATGCCACTTCCACCACTGAGAAAGGCCTGCAGCGCGGCGAAGTCCGTATTGTCATGGAGATAAGCCTGCTTGCGCTTGGCCTCTTCCTCTGTCGAACCGATTACCGTTGAAAGCGTGACGATCTTCTTCAGGGAGCGCGGATCGCGGCCGTTCTGCCTGGCAAGATTGTTGAGGATTTCGATATCGCGCTTGGCCGCTTCGGGTGTGGCTGACGGCAGAAAGGTCACTTCGGCGTTGCGGACCGCAAACTCGCGACCCGCTGTCGAATTGCCGGCCTGAAACAACACCGGCGTGCGCTGCGGCGAAGGCTCGACGATGTGAGGGCCCGCCACCCGGTAGCGCGCTCCGGCATGGTCGATACGGTGAATGCGATCGCGATCGAAAAAGCGATTGGTGGCGGCATCGTGCAGCACCGCGCCCTCTTCCCAGGAATGCTCCCAGAGCTTGTAGGTGACGTCGAGATATTCCTGCGCCCATTGATAGCGATCGTCATGTGGCGTGATGTTGTCGTAGCCGAAATTCTGGAACCCGTTCGTCAGGTAGCTGGTCACGACATTCCAGCCGACGCGACCATTCGTGTAATGATCGAGCGAAGACAACTGTCGGGCAAACGCAAAGGGATGCGCCTGAATGATGTTGCTTGTGACGGCGAGACCCAGATGTTCGGTAACGAGCCCGAGCGCCGAAAGGATCGTGATCGGGTCAGCAGAGGGAAACTGGGAACCGGCCCGGATCGTGTGTTCAAAGTCGTAGACACCGGAGACGTCAGCGATGAAGAGTGTATCGAAGCGCCCACGCTCGAGGGTTTTCACCACATGCAGATAGGGCTCAAGCTTGGAATAGCCATACTGAACCTGACCTTCCGGCGTCCGCCAATAGCCGTGCGCATGGTGATTGGGCGTTAGGTGCAGAAAACCATTGTAAATAAGTGGACGAGACATTTGGTGGACCTTCATCAGTCGGGTGACAAAATGATGCCCGACCCACCGAGCCTTCGAGCATGCACCCGACAACGGCTGATTGGGTTCAGGAAGTATTTCGTGTCTGGTAGCTCAGCGTGACAGCGACATCCAACAGCGCAATGTAATTGGCTGTTGAGCCAACACTTCGAGATTCGAGGTTATCATCGCCTGCCGCTTTGCCGATCATCAATTGACGTTTCCCAAAACATCATAAGCACCTCTTGGCATCGCATAAGGGTGGAAGTTCTAAATTCTATAAATTCGATAGAAATTATTCTCTATTCTTCGCGATCATCGAAAACCCACCCCCATCGGAGGATGCCGGAATCGGCTATATCGATGCCCGCGACATAGCCGATATCGCGGTTCATCAATTGCTCGCCGACGCGGTCGCCGGAGAGAAGCTGGTTCTCTCCGGTCCTCGAGTGGTGACGACTAGGCAGATCGCCGCTGTCCTAGACCTTGGTTATTAAGCGACCCGTCGAAGTGACGGACAGGCCCCGTCTCGCAGTCTCCTCGGATGACGACTTCGAACACCGGGCGGTCGCGCGGTTCATGACGCTTATCGCCGCCAGTCGCGCCGCATTGACGACGGATGTGGTCGCCACGGGCTACGCGAGACCTTTGTTTCAGCCTCCCGATATCCGACCAACCATCGATCTCGACCACACCAAGGCGCATTACTACGGCAGCCATACTTGGTTGAACACGAACGGTATCGTCCCAGTCGGTCCTGAGCGCAATTTCGATGCGCCGGCTCAAAACCATTCACACAGACCGCCCTGCCATGTTATCGCAGCCCGATTTATCGCCTCTCCGATCGCGATTTCCTCTGGGCACTTGCTACCGCCGATATCACGAACAGCGATAGCGACACTATAATCATAACGACAGACACGGCCGATATGGTTGGGTTGACTTCGTTTGTCACACCGTCCCACATCATCTTAGGCAGCGTTGTTGCGCGAGATCCGGAAACGAAGATCGCAATAATTACCTCGTCGAACGACGCAATGAACGCGAGCAGAGCGCCGACAAACACACTGCGCCGAATAAGCGGAAACCTGATGAGGGCGAAGGCGGCAGTCGGGCCTGCTCCCATCGTGCGGCCCGCAAGCTCGAGTTGGGCATCGCGATGCGAAAGGGCCGCACTGACGGTGATCAGCACGTAAGGTATCCCCAATACACTATGAGCGAGGACGAGCCCCGTCTCGGTGCCTATCAGGCCAAGCGCAGAGTAAAGCTGATAAATGGCGAGCGCATAAATGATGTTGGGCATAAGAAGCGGCGAAAGCAAAAGCGTGAAGAGCACATAGCGCTTCGTTCCGCCGATTCGAGACATCCCGAGAGCTGCCAGCGTGCCGAGGATCGCAGCGCAAGCCGCCGAGACAACGCCGATCCGCAAGCTTCGCCAGGTCGCCTCGATCCACGCCGGGTTTTGAAGATAGCTTTGATACCATTGTAGGGAGTAGCCCGGCGGTGGAAACGTGAGATAACGCGCTGAACTGAAGGAAAGCGGAATAAGCACGAACGTTGGCAGTACGAGAAATACGAGGACCGCGACAGAAAACGATAGACTTAAACGATCCACGACTGAGAAGCTTGCGCTAGCCGACGTCTGCCTGTGCACTCGCGAGCCGCTTCCTTGCTGATAGATGATCCTCGTATACGCAATACTGATCAAAATGCAGGCGAGCAGCAGCGCGATCGAGATAGCCGAGGCAAAGCCGACGTCGAGCACCTTGTTGACCTGCTGATCGATCAACTGCGCCACGAAGAGGTCCCTGCGCCCGCCGAGTAGGGCCGGAATGATGTAGGAGCTGAGCGATGCAACGAAGGTCAATGTCGTTCCGGCGACGATCGCCGGAACGGAAAGCGGCAGGAAAACGAGCAAGAACGCTCTTCTAGGGCTGGCCCCAAAGGTCCTCGCCGCCGTGACCAGAGACGTATCGACCCGTTCCAGCCCGGCATAAAGCGTCAGGATCATCGTTGGCAGCAGGATGTGGACGTTACCGATGACCGTGCCGACTGTCGTGTAGGAAATCTGCAAGGGGCTATCGATAACACCGAGCTGCAGCAGCAGGGCATTCACGATGCCGCGGCGCTGCAATAGCACGGTCCAGGCATAAGTCCGGACCAGCGCGCTTGTCCAATAGGGAACCAAGATGCAAGCGAATGCAGCGATCCGCCACCCAGCGTTCAGTCGCGTCAGCGAGAAAGCAAGTGGATAGCCAAGAACGAGGCAGATGATTGCGACGATAGCCGAAATGCGGAACGTGACGGCGAAGGATTGCCAGTAGACTGGACTTGTCAACAGCCGGATATAGTTGTCCGCACCAAGGTGTGGATCGGCGAAACTGCGCCACAGCACCTGTGATAGCGGCAAGAGGTAGAGCACCGAGAGATAGATCACGGGCAGGCCGAGAAGAGCGGCTGTCTTCCAAACTGGATTAATGCCTAGACGGCCCGTAAAGCCGTCTGGTCGGGCTGTTTGAAACCAATTAGTTGTCATTGAATTCTACGAGGTGTGCATGATCGTCGTGCCAGCCGAAATCCACAATTTCGTCTGGTGTCGGCAAGATCCCGGACAAGAGGCTCCCCGTCCGCGCGCTTATGATTGTACCGTTCAGGTCTATGTCGAAGCGACGCGCATTGCCTTCATAGAGAGAAGACACGACCCGGCCTTTGAAGCTGCTGTTGAGCGTCCGGGCATTGGGACCGACCATGATGTGCTCTGGCCGCACAAGCACGAGGGCTCTGCCGGCATTCCGACGTTCGATCGTTCGGTCCAACGCTATCGGCAGCCTCTTGTCGGCCAGTTGCACGAAGATGGCATCTTGCTGCGAGCCGATAACGGGGACGTTGATGAGGTTGGCATCGCCGACGAAGTCAGCCACAAATCGCGAATTCGGATGCTCGTAAATTTCCTCTGGCGAGCCGATCTGCTGAATCCGACCATCCTGCATAACGGCAATTCGGGTGGATAATGCCAGCGCCTCGTCCTGATCGTGCGTGACATAGACGATCGTCAGGTTCAATCTCTCCTGAAGCTGACGAAGCTCCAGCTTCATATGATCCCGAAGCTTCTTGTCGAGCGCACTGAGGGGCTCATCCATCAGAAGTATCGTCGGATTGAATATGATGGCGCGGGCGAGCGCGACACGCTGCTGTTGGCCACCCGAGAGTTCGGAAGGATATCTATCGCCAAGCTGGTCCAGCCGCACGAGTTCAAGGGCCTCACGAATTCGCGTCGCCTGCTCGGATTTCGCAATATTCCGAAACCGGAGCGGGAAGCCGACATTTTCGCGCACCGTCATATGGGGGAAAAGGGCATAGTTTTGAAACACCACGCCAATGTCGCGCCGCTCCGGCGGTACTCTGCTGATATCGCGGCCTGCGAATTCTATGCTGCCTTCGCTTGGCAAGATAATGCCGGCGATCAACCCGAGCAGCGTCGTCTTTCCTGATCCGCTCGGGCCCAGAAGCGTCAGAAATTCGCCTGGGAGGACATCGAGGTCGACCCGGTCGAGGGCAACGGAGCCGCTGTAGGACTTGGCAAGGCCGCGAACCGCGATGAGCGGCTTGCGGTTCTCCGTTATGAAAGGGTGGAACGTCTCATCCAAGGACAAAACAGCCAAGCCGGCGCCGTCTACTGGAGAAGCCATTTATTCAATCGCTCGTTGACGGAATCGATGTTCTCAGCCCACCATTGCGGATCGGTGAGGACCTGCTTCTTCAAAAGATCCGGTGTTGTCGGAAGCTCCGCATCCTTCGGGATGAACTGGAAAGCCTTGCTGTTGCTTGGACCGTAGTCGATATATTTCGCCAGTTCGGCTTGGCGCTCCGGTGATGAGACAAAGGCCGCAAATTTTCGGGCTGCTTCAAGATGCTTTGAGCCCCGTGGAATTACCCAGCTCTGGGACGTTAGGGTTCCCTGGTCCCAATTGACCGCGACGTGGGCTCCTTGGCGCGCAGCTTTCTGAACGCGTGCCTGGCCGGCAGCAGAATAGGCAACCTCACCATCGACCAACAGCTGCTCAGCCTTACCGGCCGTTTCCCACCAGACCTGAATATAAGGCTTGATCTTATCAAGGCTACGAAATGCGCGGTCAACATCCAGGGGATAAAGCTTCGCGGGATCAACGCCATCGGCCAAAAGGGCGATCTCCAAGAGATTGACCGGGGCTTTCGGCAGCGTACGTTCGCCGGGATAGTTTTTGACATCCCAAAACTGTGCCCAGGTCTTGGCAGACTTCTCCGGTTTAACCAGGTCGGTATTGTAATTGAGCGTCGTCGACCAGATGATACTGGGGACGCTATAATCGGTGACCAGCGCAGCCGGGAAATCACTCTTGACGATACCGACCTTCGCATAGTCGATCGGCTCGAACAGGTTGAGTTTCCTGCCTCGCAGGACGAAGTCCTGTCCAACGTCAACGACGTCCCATTCTACGTTTCCGCTTTCGACCATAGCTTGGAACTTGCCGTTATCGGCGGGAGACTGCTCGATAATCTTGATGCCAGTCGCTTTGGTGAAGGGCTCGAAGAACGCTTTTCGCTGCGCTTCCTGATAGGAGCCGCCCTGGCCAACGACAACGATGCTTTCCTCTGCGTGTGCCGTCTGAGCAGCGGCGAAGGTGCCCATTGCCAGAATGGGCAGTGCGAGAATCGCCCGTCGGCTGAGTAGAAAAGTTGGAGCTCTGCTCATGTATTTGCCTTTCTAGGATACTTGGCCGCGCTCGCGGGGTGTGCTGGCCTGATGAGGTTGAGATTTTCGCGAAGCGTTGCTCCTTCGTATTCCCGATGGAACAGCCCGCGGCGCTGGAGCTCCGGAACCACAAGGTCGAGTATGTCGGAAAGTCCTTCGGCGAAATAAGGAGGCATGATGTTGAAGCCGTCGCAGGCTCGATCAGTGAACCACTCTTCAATAAGGTCCGCGATTTCGCCCGGCGTTCCGACCAACTGGATGTGACCGCCTGCGCCCGAGTTCTGGTAAAGCTGCCGGATCGTTAGGCCTTTTTCTCGGGCCGCGTCCAGCTGAGGCTTGATGCTTTTGATGCCGTTCGTTTCCGGAAGGTCGGGGATTGGCCCATCGAGAGGGTAACCCGACATGTCTCCGAACTTTGGTTTGAGCGATGCATAGATCACGCTCGGATGTACCAGGGACTGGAGCAGTTCGCTCCTTGCCTTGGCTTCCTCGGCCGTGCGTCCGACAATTGGCAGAATACCCGGCATGATCTTGACTGAGCCCTCGCTGCGTCCCTGTGCCGAAAGGCGGTCCTTGAGCGATCGGTAGAATTTCTGAGCACTTTGCTTGTTTTGCTGTGCGGTATAGACGAGATCGGCAGTTCGGGCCGCCAGCTGCTGCCCTGGCTCGGAAGAGCCGGCCTGGGCGATCACCGGAAAGCCCTGTGGCGCTCGTGCGATATTCAGCGGTCCTTTGACCTTGAAGAATTCGCCTTTGTGCTCCAGCACGTGCATTTTGCCGGGATCGACATAGACGCCACTTTCTTGGTCTCGGCTGAACGCGTCGTCTTCCCAGCTGTTCCAAAGGCCGGTCACGACATTGACGAACTCTTCCGCTCGGCGATATCGCACGTCGTGCTGAAGGGATCGGTCAAGACTGAAATTCTTGGCTTCATCTTCACTCCACGAGGTGACCACGTTCCAGCCCACACGGCCGTGGCTTATGTGATCGATGGAGGCATATTTACGGGCGATCGCGTAAGGTTCGTTGTACGTGGTCGATGCCGTCGCGATGAAGCCGATCCGCGACGTAACCGCCGAGAGTGCCGAGATCAGCGTCAACGGCTCGAATTGATCAATCTTGCCCATATGACGAAGCGCGTCGGGATCGTCCGCACCCTGGCGCACGGCAGCACCGTCAGCGAAGAAAATAAAATGGATCTTGGCTGCTTCAGCCTGCAGGGCAAGCCGGCGCCAAAAATCGAAATCAAGCGAGGTGTCGGCCGGGGCCGTCGGATGACGCCATCCACCGGAATGCGATCCATTGGACGTCACGCTCAGCCCCAGGGCCAATCCTATTCTCGTCGTCATCGGCCGATCCCCCCTACTGGCCCCGCGACTGGATCGAGAATGGGGGAATTGCTTACAGAAGACGGATCCTCGGCTTGCCTTGCCGCGAGAGCGGCGCGCAATTGCGGAATGAGGCTGCGACCGTATTCCCGCGCGTCCTTGGCAATATCCCACCCACGCACATAGAATGCGCGCGCGCCAAGATCATAGTATTTGAGATACTCCTGGACGACCTGTTCGGTCGTTCCCACCAGGGTCGCCGTCGATCCACCGCGTCCGACAAGCCGGGTGAATCCGAGCCATAGGCGCTCGTCGTGAACGTCTCCGCTGCGGGCAATATCGTCGAGCTTGCGTGCGCCGACCGAATCCGCCCTGGCAACGGCTTGTTCGATTGCCGCATCGGTAGGGCGTGACGCCGTGAGCTGTTCCGCTGCCTTGTCGTAGACTGCTTGTGCCTGACCCCACGCCTCAGCTTCCGTGTCGCCGATGATTGCGCGCAGGGAAATGCTGATCTTCGGTTCCAGTCCCCGCTCGCGACCCAGTCGCAGCAATTCCTCGACGGTTAGCTTGGTCTGAGCAAGGGGTTCGCCCCAGATCATGTAGTAGTCCGACCGTCCCGGGCCTGCCGAAAGAGCGCCCGCCGAAGAGCCCGCGAAACTGATGGGAAGCTGCGCGGCGGCCGGAATGCTGCTGAACCCCTGCCGGATTTTGTAATAGTGGCCGCGATGGTCGAATGGATTTTCAGCAGACCAGACTTTCCGCAGAACATCGATGTATTCTGCCGTCCGCGGGTAGCGCTCATCGTCGGGAAGCGTATCGCCGTCGCGTTGAAGCTCACCCCCGGGCGATCCGGTAATGATGTGAAAGCCGACGCGGCCCCCACCACTCAGCTTATCGAGGGTCAGCAATTGGCGGGCCGCGACTGTGGGCTGAACGAAACCGGGGCGATGCGCGACGAAGACTTTCAACTTCGTCGTTACGCTCAATACGTGGCTGGCGATGACGAGCGCATCCGGTCCCCACGAGCCCTGCCCGACCAATACCCGATCGAAGCCCGCTTCCTCATGCGCGATGGCCGACTCCTCAATATAGGCCCGATCAAAATCCTCAGCCCACCAAAGGCCCGATGTCTCGGTCTTTCGCGTATGCGGCACGTAGCCAATTATCTCGACAGGCACGAAACTCTCCAAATCCAAGAGGATTTCATATTGTGAAATCGAATTTCATGGAATTCAGCATAGAGCCGGCTGTTCTGATTGGGCAGATAACAAAAACTATCGTTATGCTAGATTTTAAAGAGGTTTACCGAGATATCCCAGCGAGCGGGAAATTTTTTCCGCGGCCTGCATGACAACGGGCGCTTTCGCAGCCATGTCGGCAGAAGTCATCCGTGTGGCCGGAGCCCATATGCCAACTCCGTAGAGCGCCTTCCCGACATGATCGTAGATCGGTGCCGCCACGCCGATCATTTCGCCGGCGAACTCACCTCTCCCGATCGAGTAGCCGCGTTCGCGTGTCAGGCGAAGATCCTCTTCCAGCAGATTTGGATCAGTGATAGTGAATTGCGTCACCTGTTCGAGCTGCCCCGCCAAAACCTGTGTTTTGAATTCATCGTTGAAGGCGAGGATTGCCTTACCCATCGCCGAAGAATGCGATGGAGCGCGGCTACCAATCATTGTCACAATACGGACTGGCTGCTGGCTGTCTACCCGATCGACATAAATGACCGTACTCGGATCTTCTGCTGAAATCATACCCAGATGGGCCGTCTCTCCGCATTCCTCGACGATAGTGCTCAAGTGCGGCCGAGCGCTTTCCGTGATCTCGCGAAAGTTGATTGCTGAACAGCCTATTTCCCATAGTTTGACACCGAGCCGGTAGCGCTTGGTCGCGCGATCCTGGATTACCCAGCCCAATTCCTTGAACGAAGAAAGTATGTGGTGAATCGTCGGCTGTGGCATATCGAGCTGCGCGCTCAATTCCAGAATGCTCCAATCCCGCTGGCTGCCTATGAACGTTTCGATAATCGACGCGGCTTTCTTGATGGATCCGAGCAATTCCTAACGCCTCCGAAAGTAAAATATGAAGCAATGATCGCAGTTTTGATCACTGGCGGTTAGCTATCAACGGTTGATCGCATTTGCGTCTGCGGTTTGCAAACAAATCGGAGAATGTCTGATTCATAGGCCACCCTGTTTCTTGGGTGAGATTAGTGGGGATTGAACGACACGAATTGAGCGAGGCGTTGTTGCATCGGTCAATGACTGAACGGATTCCAGTCTTTGATGCAGTGTCTATGTGGTATCTGTCATGCACCGGACGGATTTCGGGCGCGCACATGCCAGCATTCGATTGAGGGTAGCGCAGCCGATGGCGACTTCTGTCTGTTGCGCGGCGAATGAACGTGTCCTCCGTCGGTATCCGATGATCGACTTATAGCGAGCGATCGCGGTCTCGACCAGAGATCGCTTGCCGTAGCCGGTAGCGGCCTGCCATTTCATCCGCCCATCGGCGTTGATTGCAGCAATATGACGGTCTCGTTGACAGGAGAGATCGGTGTCTGGCCGTTCCACCGCATTGGCGCGTGGCGGAATGACCACCGCAGCGCCGGCGCTATGCTGGTGACGGCGTCATAGGTTGGGTTGCCGTCATAAGCGCCATCGGCCGTGAACTGACCGATGGGCTCGTCGGTCTGGTCGAGCAGCGCCTCCACCTGCGAGGCGTCGCCGGCATCCTGGTCGGTCATGACGTGAGCGATGATCTCGCCGCTATCGGCATCCAGCGCCAGGTGCAGTTTCCGCCATCGCCGACGAGACTTGGCACCATGCTTCTCTTCCAGCCATTGGCCGACGCCGTAGACCTCCAAGCCGGTGCTGTCGACGAGGACATGGACGGGCTCTTTTCCTGGGAGCCGATGACCTTGCCGTTTGTCTGGCGATCGCCACTTGTTTGCCCGACGGCTCAGCGTCGTGTGGTCAAATGCTGCCGATTCAGGATCGAACATGGGTGGATGTAATTATTTTCCGTTTTCCGAAGCGATTCGCTGGGGCTGTGCTGTCCAGAAGTACGTTCTCGCGTGATCACTTGATGATCACGGTAGATGTTTAACGTTACTTTGGCAGAATTGAATTTGGGGCCATTTGGAATCTGATACGGCAGTGAGGACATCGTTGTGGTCTACGGTTGTTGCGAGCGCGGCTATGACAGCGCGCCGGATGGCTGGCGGTGTCGGCTTAGGCGGGCCGTGTCTCTTCCTTTTTCCCGCTTGCCCGGTGCAAGCGCTGATGTTGAAGAAAGGCATAGGCAATCATGGTCATCAACGCGTGTCGATGTAGGCCTTGCCATAATCGGTCTTCAAAGTGATCGAGCCCGAGCTCTTCCTTCATCTGCTGATGGGGCTGCTCGCAGACCCATCGCGCTTTGATGGCTGCCGCCAGCTGTTTTAATGTCGCCTCGGCTGGAAGATTGGAGAGGTAGTATTTGCGTTTGTCGTTTGAGCGCCACTCGCCAACCAGCCACGCCGCTTCGCACGGCATATGCTGCTGTCCCTTATCGAGGATACGTTGTGAGCTGCCATCGGCAATCCGAATGCGTAGGGCAGCAAAGCCCCGGTGGGGAATGCTTCACAAATCCACGTGGCAAGCGTTGAGCTCATGCCCGATCGTAGACAGAGGCAGCCCCAGACGAACCTACGGAAATGCGGTAAACAACCGGCGCATTAGAGTATGCCAACCGTCGTCGAAAGCCCTGCCTCCAACTTTTGTATATCAGCTTTGTCTACATAGCTTCATCACTACTGATGGAAGGGACATAATCATGCCTAGACCACTTGACAACGAACATAAGAGGATTTGCCAGTCGCGACGAATTCCGCGTTGCTGGCAGCCGGAACGGCATGCGGATCGACATCCTGCGCGAGGGCGGCGCTTGCCGACAGCGGGATGCCAAGGGCGGCGGTTGTGAGAATGCTGCGTATCATCTGTGCTCTCCTGTCTTATGTTCGTGGCGTGGTTCGGCGTCAGGCCCTGAGTTGCGCCAGAAGCCCGTAGAGATCGGCTACGCCCCAGTGTTCGGAGAACAGGCCGTCGCGCGTCGTCATGATGTCAGTCGAGTTGAACACGACTTTCCTCCCGGTCGCCCGCACGCCGAGATAGGCGCCCTCATGCGTGCCGCTCCAGATTAGGTTGGCGGCGATCCTGTTTCCCTCGAACAGCGAAACATCGCTCCTCACCCTGAGGTCGGGGAAGGCTTCGATGCGCGTGCGGAAATAAGCGACCGCAGTATCCGGTCCATTCGCGGCGGATGGCGCATTGGTTACCAGCGCCTGATGCTGGACATAGCCGTCATCCACATACAGCGCCCGGAATGCCGTGAGATCATGTGCCGACAGCGTGTCGAGAAAAGCCTGCAGAAGCTCCCGGCCGGAGCGTCCGGCTGCGGAGGCGGGTGTTGCGGATATCCCCACCAGGATCGCCGGCGCGGCCAGGGCCGTTGCCAGGGCGCCCCTGCGTGTCAGTGGAGCAGTTACCATCTTTGGCTCCCTCAGGCTTTCAGCGCGGCGGCGTAATCGGTGGCGTAGGTCCGGAGCGAGCGCGGCGCCTGGCCGGTAAGCGCCTCGACATCGCCGGTGACAACCGCGGTCCAGCCCTCGCGTACGGGATAGAAGATCGACGCCAGCATGGCCGCATAATCGGCCGGGACCCCGGCGGAGGTCAGGCCACTGATGAAGGTGGCATCATCGACCGCCTTGTAGGTGATGGGCTTGCCGATCACGTCCGACAGGATCTCCGCCGCTTCCGCATAGGAAAGCGCCCCCGGCCCGGTCAGGTTGAACGCCCTGCGGTCGAAACTTGAAGAGGTCAGTGCGCTCACGGCGCTGGCGGCGATATCGCGGGCGTCGATGAAGCTCGATTTGCCTTCACCGGCCGGCACGGCAATCTCGCCATGCTCGATCCCGGCCTTCCAGAAGGTGTGGAAGTTGTCGGAAAACCAGTTGGGACGTAGGATGACATGGGGGGTGCCGGCGTTCTCAAGCGCGATCTCGACCTGCCTATAGGGAATGGAGTCGTCGGCATCGACACCGATCACGCTCTGGAAAACGACCTTGATCTTGCTGGCTGCGGCAGCCTCGATGACAGGCATCAGCAGCCTTTTCGCATCCGCATAACCCGAGGCCAGAAGAATATAGGCGCGGTCAACGCCTTCTAGGACGGCATCAAACATCTCCGCCTTGCCGTATTCGAACACGACGCCTTCCGCGCCACCGACCGGCTTGCCCGACCGCGACGCGGCCCTGACAATCTCGCCCCTTGCCAGAAGACCATCGACCACATGCCTCCCGACATTGCCGGTTGCGCCCAACACCAGAACCTTGCCACTCATGCTAACCTCCGTAGGTTTCCGATTGATACCAGATGGTCTCGGGATATATACAATTCTCCCAGAAACCTGAAAGAGAGCACTTTCCGGTCACATGGTTTCCGATCGGAAACCGGGGCCGGAGAAAGATGGAACAGATGACGACCATGCAGCATGCGTATGATGTCTATGAGGATCGCTGTCCAACACGGTTGGTGCTTGACCGGCTCGCCGACAAATGGGCTGTGCTGATCCTCGACCGGCTGCAAGGCGGGCCGGTGCGCTTCAACCACATCAGGCGCGATATCAAGGGCATCTCGCAGAAGGTGTTGTCCCAAACGCTGAAGAGGCTGGAGCGGGATGGGCTCATCTCGCGTAGCGTGTTCGCAACCGTTCCAGTGACGGTGGAGTACGCGCTGACACCGCTCGGCCGTACGCTGACCGACACGATATCGGCGCTCGCCCACTGGGCCGAAGATAACATGGACGCGGTGCTCGCTGCTCAACGAACCTACGATCAGATGAACCAACCCGACGCGTGAAGAGGCACGGCAAGACGTGTTTGAGTATCTGGAAATGTTGTACAACCCGAAGCGCAAGAAGCATACGAGAAGCGGGATGCTGTTACCTGCCCAGTTCGAACGGAGGCAAATGTTGAAACGTAAAGGCGTCGGAGCTCCTCACATCTCGAAAGCTGGCATCATCAGGCGCACGACCGTGTATTTGCTGCGCGGGGCGAACAGGGCGCTCGAGGATCTGCGGGCCGGCTGTTCGAAAGAGCCGCAGTGCTCGTTCCGCGAGACGACCACATGAAAGTGAGCTTGGCATGCTGGATCAAAGGCTTGATGTCCTGAGAAGGGCGATCGCGCGGCTCGACTGCGGAGAGTTTCATTTTCCCGAAATCTACGGCGGCTGGATGGGACGACCTATGTTGGTGACAAAGTTAAGCTCGGCCTGGAATCTCTTAACTGGGTCCCGCAGGGATACTTTATGGATGTCGAGGATACCGGTAGAAAGAAAGGAAAGGGTCGTGTCTATCGGAAGATCCGAGAGGCTCTTCCTTGGGGCGGTGGCTTGCGCAGGCCAAAGTGCTGGCGAAGCGCAGCATACGGCGAAGGATGGCCCCGAACGACATGCGCCTGCTGCTAACTCGCATCGCTCAATAAGCGGGTTCTGAACCAGCATACGTTCACATCGATTTCCCGAACACAAGCGTCTCGCTTGTCACATAGAGCCAAATACCTTTTAAATTTCAATATGTACAAGCGATCGTCACGGATGAATCGGGAGGGCTATAGCGTAGACGTAGTTCTCATCGCTATCCCGCATGGCCCGCTATCCGCCGATTCTACGCCACGGCGCGATATCCTTCGCTATACCTATGCAAACGGCGCCGATTGCCGCTGGCTTGCAACCAGAGCTGCGATTTCATTCCCCTGCCTACTGCCCCACACGGTAGCAAGGCGAGTTGTCAGCCTGCGCTTGCCTACAGAACTTCCTGCTTCAGGAGTTGCTCTAGCCAATCGGCGAAGACCTGCAACCGACGTGAGAGATGCTGCCGATGCGGATAGAGCAACGTCATCGGCATGGGCTCCGCCCGATGAAGCGGCATCACCTCCACGAGTTCCCCCGCTTCCAGGTGGCGCTTGACGTCATAGGCGGGAATCTGGATGAGTCCTAGGCCGGCAAGGCAGCAGGCGATATAGGCTTCGGCACTGTTGACGGTGACCCGACTGCGCATCGGGCACGTGCGCATCTCGCCACTCTCAATCCATTCCCAATCCTCGACGCGGCCGGTCGACGGCGAGGCATAGTTTACGGCGAGATGTTCGCCGAGATCGTCCGGCGTGCATGGCGTGCCGTGCTGGGCGAGATAGCCGGAGCTGGCGACATTGATCAGCGGCAGGTCGCCGATCTTGCGGGCGATTAGGCCTGAGTCGCCAAGCGGCCCGACGCGCAGCACGCAGTCGACGCTTTCCTCCACCAGGTTCACGGCCCGGTCAGTGACGCGCAGCTCGATATCGATTTGCGGATAGCGACCGAGGAAGTCCGGGAGCGCCGGCGCGATGACCAGCCGGCCGATCCGGCCAGGCACGTCGATGCGCAGCACGCCGGTAGGCCCGACAGAGGTTTGCCGGAACAGCCCTTCCGTCTCCTCGACATCGGCGATCAGCCGCAGGCAGCGCTCGTAGAAGGCCGCGCCGTCCTGGGTCGGCGAGACCTTTCGGGTGGTGCGATGAAGCAGGCGAGCGCCGACCCGGGCTTCGAGATCGATCACGGCGGCCGACACCGAAGAGCGCGGCAGCCCAAGCGTGTCGGCGGCGCGGGTGAAGCTCGCGCATTCAACAACGCGTGCGAAGGTTCGGAAGAGGTCAATACGATCCACGGGCGTTCAGCACTGTTGATTGGTCGTCGTTTCTGACAGGTGATGTCAGAATGGGCAGCTTTATGACGAATGTCTAGACGATATGGTGCGCCACAGGAAGCGGCTTCATGCGTGGCCGCAAGGCAAGCCGAGGAGCCAGCACCAATGACCGATCACAGCATCAAGGGCAAAACCATTCTCATCGCCGGCGGGGCGAAGAATCTCGGCGGACTGATCGCCCGCGATCTCGCCGCGCAGGGCGCGAAGGCGATCGCTGTCCATTACAACACCAGCGCCACCAAGCCGGCCGCCGACGAAACGGTGGCCGCGATTAAGGCGGCGGGTGCGGATGCCTTCGCTTTCCAGGCTGACCTGACCACAGCCGGAGCGAACGAGAAGCTGTTCGCCGATGCCAAGGCGGCGATGGGTAGCATCGATATCGCCATCAACACCGTCGGCAAAGTGTTGAAGAAGCCGATGGTCGAGATCTCGGAAGCCGAATATGACGAGATGACTGCGGTGAATTCCAAGAGCGCTTTCTTCTTCATCAAGGAAGCGGGCAAGCATCTCGCCGACAATGGCAAGATCTGCAATGTTGTGACGTCATTGCTGGGCGCCTACACGCCCTTCTATGCCGCCTATGCCGGCACCAAGGCGCCGGTCGAGCATTTCACGCGGGCGGCGTCGAAAGAATTCGGCGAGCGCGGCATCTCGGTGACGGCGATCGGGCCCGGCCCGATGGACACGCCGTTCTTCTATCCGGCTGAAGGCGCCCATGCGGTCGCTTACCACAGAACCGCGGCGGCGCTGTCGAACTTCTCCAAGACCGGTCTGACCGACATCGAGGACATCGTACCCTTCATTCGCTTCCTCGTTTCGGACGGCTGGTGGATGACCGGCCAGACCATTCTCGTCAACGGCGGCTACACCACGAAGTAATCCGCGAAAGCGGCCGAGGCAGTCCTCGGCCGCTTTCGCTTCTCGACGCATGTTTTGACGGAGTGCGTCTCGCGTCGCTGCTCCGGGAGGCTCACCATGACCAACCGATTCCAATCGCTGTTCGATTTCCAGCGCGAGCATTTCCTGAGCGACGCGACCAAGAGCCATTACTGGCGTATCAACGGCTCTGATGGGGTGGACGCCCCCCGATGGCATCTGTGTGCCAGAATGGAGACGTTGATCACCATTTAGAGGAGGCGTCCATGAAAGAGATTTGCATTATCGGACTGGATCTGGCGAAGAATGTGTTTCAGGTCCATTGCTCTGACAGAACTGGC